>Ga0247841_10004000_pt1 | contig 26116 bp, 33 predicted proteins | sample LaCruzMarch2015__2_FD_192410 | JGI IMG/M metagenome (GOLD analysis project Ga0247841, IMG submission 192410) | Freshwater microbial communities from meromictic Lake La Cruz, Castile-La Mancha, Spain - LaCruzMarch2015_18m | ecosystem: Environmental > Aquatic > Freshwater > Lake | place: Spain... | reverse complement strand
GTTTCGGCGCTTTCATAACTGAGGTCTGACCGCCGCGTGTCATGGGGAAAGCCTGCACCTCGCGCAGATACGTTTCGCCCGTGAGATTCATTATCATGCGTTCAACGCCAAGCGCTATTCCTCCGTGCGGAGGAGTGCCGTAACGGAAAGCTTTCAGCATGTGCCCGATGCGTTCCTCAAGTTCCTCGTTTGAGAATCCCATGACTCGATACGCCGCTTCAAGTATCTCGGGTTTATGAGCGCGGATGGAACCCCCTCCCGATTCAAAGCCGTTGCAGACGAGGTCATATTGGGTCGTTAGTATGTCGGCGATGTTCTCTCCTTTAATGAGCCACTCGATATGCTCCGGAATAGGCATTGAGAACGGATTGTGGGTGAACGTCCATCCGCCGTCCTCGGTTTTCTCAAAGAACGGGAAATTAACCACCCACGCATAAGCGAGAACGCCGGACATTTTCTCTTCATCGGTCCGCATATCAAATTTATCATCGCCGTATTTCTCCATTGCGTTCTTATATGAAATACGCGGGAACGGCTTTTCTTTTATCGTGTATCCCATCGCCTCAACAACAGTCGTTACCATTTCTTCAACGGCTTCCATTACATCATCCATCGTTACGAACGACATCTCAAGGTCGATTTGCGTGTGTTCAAAACCTCGGTCGGCTCGCAGGTCTTCATCGCGCACGGCGCGCGCTATCTGGAAATATCGTTCAAAACCGGATGTCATAAGCAACTGTTTGTACTGCTGAGGCGACTGTGGAAGCGCGTAGAACTTCCCCGGATGCAGGCGCGACGGTACGACGAAATCACGCGAGCCCTCCGGAGTTGATTCGGTGAGAAGCGGGGTTTCAATTTCAACGAATTCTTTTGCGAACAAATATTCACGGCACTTTTGGATGAATTCGCTTCGCACGCGCATATTTTTCTGCATTCGTTTTGAGCGAAGATCAAGGTAGCGGTATTCGGCGCGGACATTTTCGTCAATTCCGCTTGTGTCATTTGAGATATCGAAAGGCATCGCATCCGACGGATTCAAAATTTCAATGACCTTTATTTCAAGTTCAATATTGCCGTTCTGGCGGTCGGCCTGCGCGTTTTTCTCGGGACGATTGTTCACAATTCCCTCAACGCGAACGACATATTCATTGCGGATATCTTTCGCAGTCTCCATTGCCGGACTTTCGGGAAGAACAACGCCCTGAACAAGCCCGCTCCTGTCGCGGAAATCAAAGAAGACCATTTTTCCCTGGTCGCGGCGCACATCCACCCAGCCTGAAATCGAGATTGTCTCGCCTATATGATTCTCCAAATCGCCTATAAGTGTTCGTTCCATAATTATTTATTATGCCACTCCTATTGCGTTGCGGACGGCTTCCATTTTCGCTTCGCTTACCGCACGCGCCTCATGCTTCCCTCTTTCAAGGACTTCTTCAACGATACCAGAATCATTATTTAGTTCTTCGTATTTTGCGCGTATGGGCGCAAAATATCTGTCCAAGTCCTCTATAAGCATTTCTTTGAGCATCTTGTAATTGCCTTGATGCTCTTTGTAAATATCCTCAAGTTCTTTCGCGTCCCTGACGAGCTTATGTATCGCATATACATTCTCCGGATATTCGCCCGATGAATCCGTAACGATGCTCATAACGCATTTTGCGAGTTCGTCGCGCGAGGCAAAAAGTGGAATGACATTCCCATAACTTTTGCTCATCTTCTGTCCGTCAGTGCCAGGAACGACAGCGACGTCCGGCATGATATATGCCTCAGGAAGTTTGAAAACATCTGTTTTAAATGTCCGATTGAATTTTTCCGCGGTATCGCGCGCGTATTCAATATGCTGTTTTTGGTCGGCACCGACAGGCACTACCGCCGTGTCATAGAGAAGAATGTCTGCCGCCATCAGCATCGGATAATTGAAAGTGCCGACATTTATCTCTTTATTTTTCGCTTCTGCGTCCTTGAAGGCATGGGCGCGCATCAGGTAAGGCATTGTTGTAATCGCATCGAATATCCATGTCAGTTCTGTATGCGCGGGCACTTCAGATTGTTTAAAAAAGACAACCTCTTTCGGGTCAAGGCCGACGGCGATGTATGCCATCACGAGCTCGCGGGTGCGCCTTCGCATCTCCTCGGCATCCTGCATCGTGTTGAGGGCGTGATAATCGGCGACAAATATGAAGCTCTTGTATTTGCCCGATGTTGAGAGCTCGACAAGCTGGCGCATCGCGCCGAAATAATTACCTATATGAAGATCTCCGGTCGGTTTTACTCCGGAGAGAAGAACGGGCTTAGTGTCAGTCATGAGGACATATTATCACGATATTTTTTGCAGATATCTTTAATAAGGCCGGGACCTTCAAAGACCATTCCGGTAATAAGTTGTATGAGGTCAGCGCCGGCGGCAAACTTTTCCATGGCGTCATCCGGAGTCATGATTCCGCCGACGCCGATGATGGTAAACCGCTTGCCGTATCGTTCGCGCGTTTTACGGATAAGCTCATTTGATAGAGCGAAACAAGGAGGGCCGGCAAGCCCGCCGCGAAATTTCTTTGGCGCTTCTTCAGGATGTGCAAGGTCTTCGTATTTTTTATTTGCGTTTCCGATGATAAGCCCCTCTATGCTGTTCTTGTCGGCGATATCGGCGAGTTCTGCAAACTGTTCCCACGGAATGTTGATGGGCATCTTAATATAAACGGGTTTTGTGCAATGAATTTCCCGCAAACGCGGCAAAAGCTGGGCGAGCAATTTAGGATCGGTGAATGTTTCGCCTGTGTGCGCATTCGGACATGAAATATTGATGGCGTAATAATCACCGATGCCACTGCTAGTCAGCTTTTTAAAAGATTCAATATAATCACTTATTCCAGATTCAGCATCGGCGGACGCAGTCTCATCATTAGTCCTCGCGATAGAAATGCCGACTATGAAATCGGCATTGCGGGAAATGCCTGCCTGCGCAGACAGGCGCGAAAGTTTTGAAATTAAAGCATCAACACCGAGATTGCGCAGACCTTTATATACGACGATACTTTTGTTGCGGACAAGACGTACAAAATGCGGACGCGGATTGCCCCTGCACGGGCGCGCCGTAATAGAGCCTATCTCCTCTCCGCCGAATGAGAACGAAAGTAGTATTCGCATGAGATGCCCGTCCGGATCGAATCCGGCCGCAAGCAGAACAGGGGTGCGGTACGTTATGCCGTCAACTGTTTTGCTGATGTCAGTGCCTCGATAGTTGTAAAACAAGCCAAAAAACCACCGCGAGAGAGCAAAACTGCCGAAAAATTTGCCGAAAGATATAAATAACTCATGTACCGAATCTGCATTGCACTTGAACAATATCGGTCTGAGCACACAACGGTACAGGATATTCATATTTGTGCATGATAAGCTATAAGCATGCCTAAAAACAAGCTTGAGGGTCCGTCTTTTCTGGTGCTTTTCGCGTGCGTCTCCATACTTCTTTTCTTTGTGCTTGCGCCGTTCATTTCTGTGCTATCGCTTGCTGTGGTTTTTGCCATTCTTCTCCACTGGCCTTATGAGAGGCTGGTAAAAGCTTTTGGCGGAATGAAAAGTGTGGCGGCGGCGTTTACTGTCTGTCTAATGCTAGTTTTCTTTATTGTGCCGCTTTTCTTTCTGGGGGGACAGATCTTTCAGGAAGCACAAAGCTTGTATCTGAGTTTGTATGGAAACGGAGCGCACTATTTGCTCGTAATTCAGCAGGCAATTGAAAATCCTATAAGGCACATAATCCCCGGATTTGTATTCAACATAAACTCGTATGTCGTCAGTTCGCTCGCTGTAATTTCAAACAATCTTGGGTCGCTGGTTTATCAGACTCTCGGCATTGCTCTTGAAACGTTCCTAATGCTTCTTGCCCTCTTTTTCTTCCTGCGCGACGGGCGCGGGTTGCTGACTGCTCTATCGCAGATAAGTCCTTTGGGAAAAGAAATGACGGATGAGATCCTGAATAAAATGCATCTGACGATTAAATCAGTTATAAACGGAACGTTTGTGAACGCCCTTATCCGCTGGGCATGCATCAGCGCTGCTTTTTACCTGTTCGGTATACCGAACGCTATCCTTTGGGGTAGTATTGGCGGTGTCATAGGAGCAATTCCGGGCCTTGGTACTCTGGTCGCCTTTATTCCCGCAGTGGCGTACATGTATCTGCAGGGAGATATTCTTGCAGCAATCGGTCTGGCGGCATCCGGAATTGCGATTATGACGGTAGTGGATAATATTCTCACCTCATACTTCTTCAGCAAAGGACTGGCCGTATCGCAGATATTCGTTCTGCTGTCTATCTTCGGCGGAGTCATATTCTTCGGACCGACCGGATTGGTGCTTGGTCCGCTGGTGCTTTCTGTCTTCCTTGCGGTCGCCCGAGCTTATAATTCATACAATTTCGCTGAACACGAAACAGCCTCTTAGACACACAAAATAAAAAAGCGGCACGCTAAGCGTGCCGCTTTTTTATTTTGTTAACGACGCTTGTGCGTTTTCTTTACGACTTTCTTTACAGCCTTCTTTACTGCCTTAGTAACGGTCTTCTTGCCGTGAGCAAGCACCTTCCTCCCAACCGCCTTCGCGCGTGATGCATCTACGCGGCCTGTTTTTATCGCCTTTTTTGCTTCGCCCTCAACTATTTTCCAATCCGCTTTTATTTCTTTCGCGACAGCCTTTCGGTTTTTCTTCGCATTTTTGCTTCCGTACAGGTAGTAGCCTGCTGCAGCTGCAGCACCGGCGACCGCAAGTCCTGCACCGATCTCAGCAGCAACTTTTCCTTTTGAAATCTTCTTCTTCGCCATAGTGATAATCAGGGATAATTTATTAAGAATCTCTTGAGGTACGTCCGGAGGTCTTTTTCAGAAAACCGAACAGCGATTTCAGACGGCCTTTCCCGCGATGAATGTCGCTGCGCATTTCAGCAATATCTCTCCGGACCTCATCGCTCTCAAGAGCGACCTGTTCTGAAATATGTTCGACATTCTTCAGCACGCGCTGTAAGCGCCACAGGACGAATGCAGCGAAGAAAGCAAGTACAATAACCGCAACTGTCGTTACGAAAAAGAAAATGTCCATCTTCAAGAATTCATCCATGGGACAAGTATACTATATGTTAGAAATGCAAATAAGTGATATACTCGCTCGTATTGCGTCGGTGGCAGAGCGGTCAATTGCAACAGGCTGTAAACCTGTCGGGCATAGCCCTACGGAGGTTCGAATCCTCCCCGGCGCACAAAATTATTTCAAAACGAGAATGAGGACGCCCTGCTTGCCTTTGCGCACAAGAGCGTAACCGCCGGGCAAGTCCCCGAGACAGATTTCTTGGTCCGGATTTTCTATAGGAAAGCCGGATAGTGTAATTCCCTTTCCCGTAATGAGACGGCGCGCATCTGACTTGGAAGAAGCAAGTCCGCCTTTTACAAGCGCTTCTGCGAATGGGAATCCTTCTTCAAGTTCGTGTTTTGTAAATGTTGCGGAAGGCGCTTCAGCAAGCGCGACGGCGCGCGCCTCGCGCGAAAGTTCGCCGAATGGCGTTGTGCCGAAGAGAGCGTCGCTCGCAGCGGCAGCCTGAGCTACCGCTGCAGGTCCGTGCACCGTTTCGGTCACGAGACGTGCGAGCGTCTCTTGTGCCTGCCTATCGCCCGGTTTGCGCCGATGCAATTCCATAAGAGCATCTATCTCGTGAAGCGGCAAAAAAGTGTAGACTTTCAGATATTTTTCAATTCCCTCATCAGGGAGATTTATCCAAAACTGATAGAATTTGAACGAAGACGTTTTCTTCGCATCAAGCCATATAGCGTTCCCTTCCGACTTGCCGAATTTCTTTCCGGTTGAGTCTGTGATGAGCGGAACAGTAAAAGCGTATACATCTTTCGCCAGTTTCTTGTGAATGAGATCAACGCCAGAGAGAATGTTGGTCCACTGGTCGGTGGCGCCGACCTGAAGATCGCATCCGTATTTCTGATACAGAGTGAAATAATCAAATCCCTGCAGAAGAGAGTAGGTAAATTCGGTGTAAGAAATGCTGTCATCCGGGGTTTCAAGGCGTTTTTTGATTATGTCGCGTTTTACCAGATCGTTGACGGTAAAATGTTTGCCGACATCGCGCAGGAACGGAACGAGCTTCAACTTCAACAGCCAGTCGGCATTGTCCACCATTCTGAACGGCGCATTGCCGAGGATTTTTTTCAACTGTGATTTGAGCGCGCGGGTATTCGCGGCGACTGTTTTTTCATTCAACATCGGGCGCTCGCCCTTCTCTTTCGGGTCGCCTATCTGGCCGGTACCGCCGCCGACGAGGAAGATGAGTTTATTGCCGGCATCGCCCAGACGCTTCATCAGGAGAACAGGGACAAGATGTCCAACATGAAGCGAATCGGCAGTCGGGTCAACTCCAAGATATGCCGTTCGTGGCTTAGAAAGTATGTTTTCTAATTTAGTGGACGAGTGCTCAACAAGCCCTCGCGCCTTGAGTTCTTCTGCGGTATTCATGCAAAAAATAATACCATTATCTCGCAAAGAATAAGAGACCGATTGCTGGCGCGGAAAACCACCAGAAGAAATATTTATCCGGCGCGAAAAGCGCCGTTATAGCGGGCGTGAACTGGTAAACGGAAGTTATTAGGAATACATGTGATGCGACAGCGATAAGGAAAGCTGCTCCGAGCGCACAAAGTATGATGAGCCCGAAAATTCCGATGTATAGGAAATCAGAGACTATGACACGCCTCAGAACTATGAAAAATACCAGAACAAAAGCGAGATACACCCCGATATTTGAAAGGAGAGCGGTTAAAGTCGGAGTTGACGGAAGCAGCGACGTGTAAGGGAACAGTGTATAGACCGCATAGGCGGCGTAGAAAGAAAGAAGAAGTGCCACAAAAGGACCGTGCCCGAAATACCACGCGAAGAAAAACAGTACGCCTATCAAGACGAGCACGATAAGATATTCTCCCGCCATCGACCATGCAGAAAACGCTGTATTCGTTGCGAGCGAGCTAACTTGCTCAATACCATCGGCGGCAGTCATACGAACAGTATGCATCGCATACGGCCTTCTGCCTACTGCCCACTGTTTATAATCCTTCAGTTTTCAGGTCCTCAACTGATTTTTTTGCTTTGCCTGAAAGTTTGCTTGGGAGAGCAACTTCAAGACGGATGATGAGATCGCCGCGACCTCCGTTACTTGGAATACCTTTTCCTGCTATGCGCAGGAGTTCCTCGGCGCGTTTCATCGGCGGGATTTTCACTTCCAGCGTCTTCCCTTCCAGAGTTTCAATTGAAGCGATGGTGCCGAGAAGCGCGTCAGTGAGTTTCATCGGCAATTGCATAACTAAATTGGACCCTTCGCGTCGAAAAACAGGATGAGGTTTTACATGGACCTTTACGTAAAGATCGCCGGCGATTCCTGTCTTGACCGCTTCGCCCTGCTGAGACATGCGTATCATCTCGCCGTTATCAATGCCGGCGGGGATATTGACGTGAATTTCTTCTTCTTTCCGGCGTGTGCCGTGGCCTTTACATTCGGGGCACTTCTCTTTGGGTATCTTTCCGCTTCCGTCGCAGACCGAACAGGCGCGCACGCTTGTAAACTGTCCGAGAATGGAGTTGCGCGTCTCGTGAACGCGGCCGCTGCCATTGCAGGTCGTGCAGGTTTCCATGTCTGTCCCGGGTTTCGCTCCTGTTCCGCGGCAGAGATGACAAGTTGAGACTTTTGCGATAAGTACGTTGCGCGTAGTGCCGAACACGGCATCTTTAAATGAGATTTCCAAGTCAATGGAAATGTCGCGGCCCCTAGGAGTCCTGTTCTGAGAATGGCGCGCGCCTCCGAACATATCGCCGAAAATATCTCCGAAATCAAAATCGACACCGCCTTGTCCGAATCCCTGTTGGAATTGGCTGAAGTCAAATCCTCCAAAAGGATTCCCTGCGCCGTTAGGTGCCGAGCCCTGCGAGGCAAAGGATTGGCCATATGTATCGTATTCTCGGCGCTTTTTGTCATCACTCAGAATTGAATACGCTTCGGTTATCTCTTTGAACTTGGACTCGTCGGTCCCGCCCTTGTCAGGATGATATTTGTGCGCGAGCTTACGAAACGCCTTTTTGATGTCGTCCTTGGTCGCCTTCTTATCCACGCCCAGCACGTTGTAGTAATCTTTCGCCATAATTTTGTGATTATACGCCTGTTGATTTTTGTATGCAAAAAAACGGCGAGGTTTTGTCCTCGTCGTTTTCGTACTTTTTGTTTGTGTCCATTTTCTTTCTTTCAAAAGATTCTTTTCGTCGGCCTTGAGCCGTCCCAAACTGCAAGTTTGTTCTGGCATGTGACAGGCCCATCCTTTTTAATATCTTTTGATTTCTCACTGTAAAGAACGAAATGAATACGGCTGTAGTCATACACACTATGACTCTCCTTTTTTTGCAAGCCAGAGCTATAGATTGTGACCCAACGCGATAACGCATTCTCGACGCTCGTAACTGACACTATGCTTTCATAGTCAGGAAGTTGCGATGTCGCGAAAGCGGCTTCATCTCTACTGGAAAGAGAATCTTCGCATCCGGTAAGAAACGCTACAAACAAAACAGCAACCAATAAACACAATATTTTCTTCATAAAGACCACCTCACATTTGAATTTTTGTTCTGTGTTTAGTATACACGAAAGGTTGAAATTGTCAAGCACCGCGGTGCTTCTTACTTTTTGTATACAAAACAAAATGGCGCAGGGAATACTTCATCCCTGCGCCATGATCAAACCTATTGCTTAATTTTTTTCCGAACGAATTGTCTGCTCCAAGCCACTGCCATCAACTCCCACGCAGGATCATTTGGCAGAACAATAAATTCTACTTCATCGAAATCTTTGTCTGCCTGATTAAGTCTGAAGTATTCATTCACTCTGGAAATGCCAGTTTCATGATTACCGCAGAAATTGTGGCAATCGCCCAAACGCCTTATGGCGCGGTCTTTTCCTTTCAATTTAAAGAATCCGCCTGCGCATAGGTCTACGTCATGACGACATTGCTCCACAATCTTGCGGATTTCTTTAACATGGCTTGGGCTATGCGTTTTGGTTATTTGTTGTTTTGGTTCCGGCCCTCGCCCTTCCGTATTCCAATAAAACAACCAAAACATCAAACTGACGCAAAGAGCCAAAAATAACAATCCGATCAAATTTCTGAAACTCATATTTCTCAAACTCATAGGAAACCTCCTTCCCTTCCTGTTTTATATTTCTGAACCTATTATACACAAAGAATTAAAATCGTCAAGCCCCGCAAAGCGGGGCTTGTTAAGTTCGTAAGGAGACACCTCGCGACGAGGAGTCACCTTACGAATTACGGTTTTTCTTTGAATTCTGCGTCCGTGGGCCCTTCGCTTTGCTCAGGACCTCCGCCTTCGGCTCCGGCCTGCGGCGGAGTCTGTGACTGTTGGGCTTTCATCATTGCCTCGCCGATTTTGGAAAGCGTTGAAGAAAGCGAATCAATCGCGCCTTTAATGGTTGCTGGGTCTTCGCTATTACGCGCGGTCTTCAGCGCGTCTATTTTGTCCTGAACTTCCTTCACCACTTCTGCACCTGCTTTCTCGCCGTTCTCTTTTATTGCCTTCTCTGCGGCGTAAACAGCTTGGTCGGCAATGTTGCGCGCATCAACCAGTTCCTTTCGCTTCGCATCGTCAGCCGCATGCGCCTCCGCATCCGTTTTCATCTTCTCAATATCATCCTTTGAAAGTCCCGTTGAACCTTCAATGCGAATGCTCTGCTCTTTCCCTGTAGTCTTTTCTTTCGCTTTCACGGTAAGGATGCCGGAAGCGTCAATATCAAACGTCACTTCTATCTGCGGAAGACCGCGCGGTGCAGGAGGAATGCCGTCCAACATGAATTTGCCGAGAGATTTATTATCGGCGCTCATCGCGCGCTCGCCCTGCGTGATGTGTATCTCAACGGAAGGTTGATTGTCCGATGCCGTTGAGAACGTCTGCGAACGGCTTGTCGGTATCGCCGTATTTCTATCCACGAGCTTTGTCGCGACGCCTCCCATCGTTTCTATGGCCAGCGAGAGAGGAATAACATCCACAAGCAGAATATCTTTCACGTCCCCCTGAAGAATTCCTGCCTGAATAGCAGCGCCAATGGCAACGACTTCGTCCGGATTAACTGTCATATTCGGCTTCTTGGAGAAAAACTTTTCAACCTCCGCCTGTATTTTTGGCATGCGGGTTTGACCGCCGACAAGGATTACCTCGTTTATTTCATTTATCTTGAACGGCGAGGCCTCCATGGCGCGCTTGGTGATGCCCATTGCGCGTTCAATGAATTCGCCTGCAAGATCTTCAAGCTTTGCACGGGACATCTTGATAAGCAGGTGGCGCGGGCCGGATGAATCAGAAGTGAGGAATGGAATATTTATCTCCGTCTCCATCGCGCTGGAAAGTTCTATCTTTGCTTTCTCTGCGGCCTCGTCCAGACGCTGGCGCGCGAGAGCATCGCCGCGCACGTCAATTCCGCTCTCTTTCTTAAATTCGTCCGCGAGCCAGTTGATTATCTTCTGGTCAATATCTTTTCCGCCCAAGTGAGCATCGCCGTCGGTACTCTTCACTTCAATAACGTCACCGCCCACATCAAGCACTGAAATATCAAATGTTCCTCCGCCGAAATCGAAGACGGCTATCTTCTCGTCTTTCTTTTTGTTGAATCCGTAGGCGAGCGCGGCCGCTGTCGGCTCGTTTATGATGCGCTTCACTGAGAGACCTGCTATTTCTCCGGCCGCTTTGGTGGCGCTACGCTGGTCATCGTTGAAATACGCGGGAACGGTAATGACCGCTTCGGTTATCTTTTCGCCGAGTCTCGCCTCAGCATCAGCTTTCAGCTTTCCGAGTATCATTGCGGAAATTTCCTCAGGGCGATACCACTTTTCGGTCATTTTTACCTCGATTCCGCCATTGTCCGCCTTCTTCATTTCAAAAGGCACTGATGCCTTATCTTTTTGCACGGCAGGCTCATCAAAGGAATGGCCGATGAATCGCTTTATCTGAAAAATAGTGTTGAGAGGATTAGTGACCGACTGGCGCTTAGCGAGCGTGCCGACAATTCTCTCGCCATTCTTCCCTACCGCGACGATAGAAGGGGTTGTGCGCGCGCCCTCGGCGTTCTCAAGTATGCGCGGCTCGCCGCCCTCCACGATAGCCATCGCGCAGTTCGTTGTGCCCAGGTCAATACCAAGGATTTTTGCCATATATTTGTAAAGTTATAAATTTATTCTACGCTTCTTATTTTTCGTTTGCAAAGTGTGCCTGCCTGTCCGGTAGGCAGGCGACGCGAACTTTTGCCGGACGTATGACCGCGTCTCCGACCTTCCACCCTTTCTCTAATACGCTTGTAACCGTGTCATCCATTTCAATGGTTTCAACCGCGTCCTGCGCGAATGCTTCGTGCACCGCCGGATCAAATTTTTCGCCGACTTTCCCGACTTCCTCAAGGCCGAGAGAAGCAAAAGCAACCTCGATCTGTTTCGCAATGGCGAGAAACCCTTCGGGTATCTCTCCGTGTTCCTTGGCTCTCTCAAGCGCATCAAAAGCCGGAAGCAAAACCTCAACTGCCTTTATTTTCCCTTTAAATTCAGATGCTTTAGTGTCCGTTTCAATGCGCTTAAGCAGATTCACATAATCAGCTTTTGCCCTCTGCCACCCGTCCATATATTCCTGTTTTTCCTTTCGGCACGAACTCAACTCTTCGCGCATTTTGGCGATTTTCCCCTCGGCTCGTTCCTCTCCTTCGGGATCTCCGCCTTCGGCGTCGACTTCTTGTTCTATGACAACATCATCCTTTTCCTCTTCCATTTTTTCAGTATGCCTGAAACCTTGCGCGTAGTCAAAAATAAACCGCCCAACATTCCTGTCGGGCGGGTACAACTTAAACGCGAATGGAGTTCAGATTATTTTTAATTCCTCCGCTTTTTTCTGAAAGAGCCGCTGTTTCTTCTCACTCATGAATCGCGCCTGTTCTTTCCTTATTGAACCAGCGTATTCATGGTTCGTGTGAATGGCTGCAGCCAACAAATCACGGACTTTTGGCTCCCAGATCCATATGCCGGTCAACATTTTGTTGATGTGTGGGTCTTCGTACCCACTACGGATTACTCTAAACTCATAGAATCCGTCGAATCTATTAACAAGCAGATGATATTCACCTTCCTTTTCAAGTATGAAATATTCATACTTTCTCATGCCTGAAAAATCAGCCTTGTATTCGATTTGATAAAGTCTAGCTCCTCTTGGAGGATGCCAACTTCTTCTGTTGCAGTCACGCTCCAGTTTCGTAACACCGCCGATAAACCCGCGCTTCCATCTTCTAAGCAACGCCGAGTATGCTCTCTTACTCAATCGCCGTCTCGATGGCATTTTTGTAAGAAGAACATCTTGGATCTGAACCTCTTTAGTACGCCAGAAAATCTCGTCTTTTTTTAACAGAGCGTTCTTCATTACTTCGTCGCCAGCAAATCTCGCCAACGCTAACCTTTTAAGTCCCTCGTTAATTTGCATCAAAACTACCCCCTTTCAGTTTTATTTATCCGATAAGGAGCGTACACTCAAATCACTATTCCGTCAAGCCAACTTGGAAGCTTCGCTTCCAAGTCAAGTAAAAATAAAAAACCGCCTTCCGTAGGGAAGGCGGCGGGTATGCCAGAGAAATTTCCTGAGTGTCACGCGTTCGGTCTGCTTATTGAGTGGAAGCCCGCTATTCTCAAGGGCGCCGTAAGCGCGTTTGAACGCCATTCTGGGCCATTCTGGTCGTTCTTCTAAGGCTATACCCTGATCAGCTGATCTGGAGGAAGCTTATCATACGAACCTTCCTCGTCAACTAACGTTTAGACCACTGCCCGACACACGCGGACGTGTGAACGGGTAAACTTGCTACGTTCCCCTAGCGTTTAGACCATTGTTTACGCTTCCTTGCTTTAACCAATCCCGGTTTCTTGCGCTCTTTGGCACGCGGGTCGCGCTTGAGGAACTTAGCGGCTTTGAGGACCGCGCGCGTTTTAGGTTCAGCTTTAGTTATGGCGCGCGAGATAGCGTGGCGAAGCGCGTCCGCCTGTGCCGCGACACCGCCGCCCTCGACGTGCGCGATGACCTCATAATTCTCCGCACTCTCTGCCATCGCGAGCGCCTCTTCGGCGACCTTCGCGCGTTCATTTGTTTTAAAATATTCTTTTGTCGTTTTGCCGTTGACCATGACACTGCCCTTCTCGGCCTTCGTCATGCGAACGCTCGCTATAGCGGTCTTTCTGCGTCCTACTGCTGTAATGAATTTCTTTGAAGGCATACCCCGTATGATTATTTTGCGCGATTGCACATATTAATAATATTCACTTCCTCGCCGCGCGCGGGAGCAAGTTTTTCGATAAACGCACGGCCAGTGAGGATAATCATACGGGGCATATTATTATTCGTTGATTACCAAATTTTTCATTCTTGGACCGCGAAGCTTGTTGCGAGGTATCATCCCCTCAACAGTTTTCTTGACAACTTCGGCGATGCCCTTTTTCGTTATCATATCTTTCATACTCATCTCGCGAAGACCGCCCGGATAACCGGTGTAACGCGTGTAAATTTTGCCCGCAGTACGGCGCGCCGGCAAATGGAGTTTCCCGGCGTTGTTGATAGTGACCGTAACCGGCTGCGCCTGATTCTTGGCGAAGTGTACGGAACGTTTCCCAAGAAGCGCGTGCGCGGCCTCGCTCGCCACACGTCCAAGCGTACGGTCGGTCGCGTCAATCGTGTGAGTAGTCGGCTGTGGCTTCGTGTTAAGTGTCATGTTAGTTGGACGATACACTACGCATTACTTTTGCGAAAGTCCCCGCAAAAGTTCTGCTCAGTGTTAAGAGAAATATAGTCGTCATACTCCTTATTTCTCTAAACTATACAAAAGCGATATACGCAAGTTTCCGTGCGTCATTCGAACCGCGTTTCGTGCGCTTCACGATACGCGTATAACCGCCGGCGCGCTTCTCATAGCGAGGTCCTATGGTACTGAAGAGTTTCTTTACCGCGACTTCGTCGCCGAGGCGCGTTATCGCCAGACGACGGCTAGCGAGAGTATTCGTCTTCGCGTAGGTCACGAGGCGTTCAACGAACGGACGAACAGCTTTCGCTTTCGCCTCGGTTGTTCCGATACGCTCTTCAATTATAAGAGAGCGCGCCAGAGAACGCATGAGCGCCTTATATTGGCTGGTCGGACGGTCAAAACGTGATTTACGGGCGAACGTCATATGTTTATTCGCTCTTGAGCGTGAGTCCGAATCCAGCGAGCGATTCGGAAATCTCCTCTATTGCCTTTTCACCGATGCCGTCAAGCTCCTTGAGAGCGCTTGCGGTCTTGCGCGCCAAACCCGCGGCGCTTTTAATGCCGGCGCCTTCAAGAGCTGAAGCGATGCGGGGCGACAGGCCGAGTTCTTCTATCTTGACCTTTGATGCCCCCGAGGAAGTGTCATCTGAAGCCTTTGAAGAAGCATTTACGTTTGATGGAGAACTTTCTTCCTGAAATCCTATGACGGCCTTGAGCTGATGGATCATTGTTTCAATCGATTTCTCCAGTGCTTCACGCGGCGATATTGTGCCGTTGGTTTCAATAAGGATGCGCAAACGGTTGAAATCAGTGCGGTCGCCGACGCGCATGTTCTCAACTTCGTAATTGACGCGTCGGATGGGAGTAAAGGTTGCGTCAAGCGCGATGGTGCCAATATCGACTTTCTCGTTGGTCAAAACTTCGCGCGGAACGTATCCGAGACCGCGCTCAATAGTGGCTTCAAGTTCCAAAGATGCTTTCCCGCCCGAGAGGTCGGCGATATGCTGGTCAGGATTCTTTATTTCCACCTGACTCGGAAGATTAAAATTCTTAGCGGTCACTTCGGTCGTGCCCTTCGCAGTAAGCGAAATGGTCTGAGGCTCGTCGCCGTGCAGAACGAAATGAACGCGCTTAAGATTCAAAAGTATTTCTATAACGGTTTCGCGCACGCCTTCAATTGTGGCGAACTCATGAGGTACTCCCTCTATCTTCACTCGGGTAACGGTCGCACCCGGAAGCGATGAGAGGATGATACGGCGCAGAGAATTGCCGAGCGTGTGTCCGTATCCCGGATACAACGAATCGATTTCGTATACACCCTGTACTTCTTCTTCAGAAACGATACGCGGCTTACTTGGGAGTGTGATGTGGTATTCCATAACGCAATCGTAATTACCAATTAAATAAAATATGAATAAACTATCTCGTGTAGAACGAGAGCACCGCGACCAAATCGCCCGCCGGATCTGCGGAGGCCATGGTCGGACGCTCTTTGACCGAGCCCTCCATTTTCTTCGGATCCCACGAGAGCCATGACGGAAGCTTCAAGTCCAAAAAGCGCTCGCCGAATCCTTCAAGGCCGCCGTGTTCCTTTGAACCCTCGCGCACGGCGATTTTGTCGCCTGAGTGAAGCGCCTGCGAAGGAACACGGCTCTTCTTGCCGTTAACCGTCACATGGCCGTGCGCGACCATCTGGCGCGCTCCGCGCCGCGTCTTCGCAAGGCCAAGGCGCCATACGACGTTATCAAGGCGGAGTTCAAGAAGTTCGTGGAGGTGGTCGATAGGCTTCGCATCATGTTTTGAGGTAAGCGCCTTGCGCACGTAATTGCGGAACTGGCGTTCCTGAACTCCGTAAGTAACGCGCACCTTCTGCTTTTCCAACATCTGCTTGGAATATTCGCTCTGGCGCCCGCGCCCGCGGCGCTTATTCTTCGCGCTGCGGTCGGCGGAAAGCGCGAACTTCTGCGTCTGCGCTTTTTCAAATACTGATGCGCCGAGGCGCTTTGCTATTTTATATCGTGGGCCGGTTTTCATAGGATTATACGCGACGAGGTTTCGGCGCACGCGGGCCGTTATGCGGTACCGGCGTTACGTCCTTAATAGTTTTTATCTGAATGCCTTTGCCGGAGAAAGCGCGCAATACAGATTCGCGTCCGGCGCCAACGCCTCGGATAACAACTGACGCTTCCTTAAGTCCGATAAGAATTCCTTTCTCGCCCAAGAATTCGCCGACCTTTGCCGCAGCATACGGAGTTGACTTTCTCGCGCCGGAGAAACCGAGCGCTCCCGCGCTTGAGCTGATAATTGCATTTCCTTTTTCGTCCGTAAGAATTGCTTTGGTGTTATTGAAAGTCGCCTCAATATGCAGAACACCTTTTTCAAGATGATGCTTCGTGGCTTTTGACATCGCACGCTCCTTACGGCCCTGATCAAGGCCGCGACCGCTCTTTTTGATGATACGTTTTTTACCCATATTATGTTTTTTCCAGAGTACGACGGCCTGAAGTCATCGTCTTGCGGACATTTCCTCGGCGGGTGCGCGAATTGGTCTTCGTGCGCTGTCCGCGAACCGGAAGTCCGCGAGTGTGCCGTTCGCCTCTTGCCGAACGGATATCCTTCAGACGTTTGATGTTCTGTCCTATTTCTCGGCGCAATTCACCCTCAATCATAAAAGATTCCGCTAGAGAACGGATTTTCTGTTCCTCATCACTTGTGAGTTCACTGCCTTTCTTGGTCGCGGCGACTCCGACTTTTTTCAAGATTTCGCGGGCACGGGTAGGTCCGATGCCAAAAATAAGCGGCAACGCATACGCGAGCTGTTTATTGTCCGGAATTGTGACTCCTGAGATTCTCATATTTTAAAATTGAAAATTGTGAATTGAAAAATTATTTCTAACCCTGACGCGCTTTGCGACGGGGTTTTTTCTTATTGATACGATAAAGACGTCCGCCTCGGCGTACGAGCTGGTCTCCCGGCTGTTGTTTCTTTACAGAAGCGAGAACTTTCATTTTTGATTGTAAAATTTTTTATTACGTTAACCGGCGAACGATTCTTGCTTTCCCTCCGTATGGGTCGATAACCATTTCCACCTGATCGCCCATAAGGACGCGAATACGATGCAGACGCATCTTCCCTGCAAGGTAAGCGAGAACAAGTTCTCCTTCCGCCCCTTCCTCGCCGGAAAGAAGGCGGACACGAAAAAGTGAATTAGGCAACACCTCTTCAACGGTTCCATTCACCGTAGCTTTTGTATCGTCGCCTTCGTTCATTTATTAATCGGCATCCATGCAGGTACCATAGCAATGTAGCAGATGCCTGAGAATGCGTCAATTAGGACTCGTCACAACGACCGAGATGGCAGACGGGTCCTGCGGGAATGTCTGTCTCCAGAACGGCCGGAGGATGATGACCGCACGCTTTACTTCCGGATAGTTCGTAAGCGCCACCTCGGCGGCAGAACGGGTTTCTCCGGCAACCGCCGCCGCTATATGCGCCGAATCAACGGTGTAAATAAGCGACGCCGTGCCGGCGATCGTAAATGAGAAGGATGAAGCGTCCAAATCAGGTATTCCGGCGCTTGTTGCCAGAAGGAGGTTGCTTGAAGGAGCAAGGGTCAACGGCTCATTTTGATAACCGAGTCCTGTTACTGAAGATGCAATGGATTTAGCAAGCGCAGCGTTCGGGAAGACCACGGCAGTTATGGTCCCCTGTTCTTTAATGTCAACCATTCCCGTAGTTGAAGAAGGTGCGGATGCAAGTTCTTGGAATGTTGTTGTCGCGGCACCCGGTACCAATATGTAACCGGACGGAACTTGTGCCTGTATGCTCGTAGCGAGATCCGGACCAAGAGCGGTAATAAGAGCGGAGCGCGCCTTAGACTCAACCACACTGTCCACGACCGGCACGGAACCTGAAGAACCTCCGGTCATTGCGGATGAAGAACGCGCGTACACCTGACTAGCCTGCGGAGTGCCAGCAAATCCGGGGATAGTGAAGGATGTCGGCCCGACATTGTACGAATCACCCGCCTGATCGGCGAAAACCTTTGCCGTTATGCTCCCAGGCTTTGAAGAGCTCCCGCCGGGAACGGTAACTGCCGAATGGATACGGAAGATAAGGCCCGACGCAGTGGCAAATCTGGTATTTGTTATAAGTTTTTGTGATTTGCTCTGCGTGTTGTAGATGGTGATAGTTCCGGAAGCTGAAGAATTCACGGTTTTGGTGCCACTGCCTGTTACGCTCTGGGAAGCTGTTTTTTGGGCAGTGATTATTTCAAAAGGCAGATTGCCAGTGCTCTTGCTTGCCGTAAATGAGCTCTGAACCGCCGCCGAAACAGTGTTCGGTGTCACTTCAACCTTGGCGCTTGAGAAATAAAAGAGCGCTCCTATGGATACGGCGATAATAAGAACAACAATACCAAGCGTTAAATAAGGGAATCTGGACCTTTGCGATGGCTCTCTGCCATCAGGCCTGCTGCTAAGGGGCGCCGTCTCTTTACGGCGGGACGGCGGGATAATGTCATCAAGTGTATGCATGAGCGGAGTATACCACTCCATATGGCAAGAAAAGGTGACCAATGTGTATTAAAAACGAAAGACCGCAGGGCGAGCCATGCGGTCTCAAAGAGCTTTTTACTTGCTTATCACGCAAAATAAGGGCTTTTTTCTTTTTTGAAAAACGTATGACCTACTTTTTGAGTGCCGTCACTGGAAGGCTTTTCTTGAGTGCTCCCCGCGCCAAATTTGCCTTCGGCATCTTTTTCTGCCTTATCCTTTGATTGCTCCAAAGTAAAAGTAACCGTGCTTTTCCCTTCTCCCTTCTTTTCTTCTTTCGATTCTGTCATTTTTGCACCCCCTTTGTTTTGTGAAAATTATTTACTCCCTTTATTTCATCTTCCGTGACAAACTGTACATCCAATCAGTTAAGCCTGTCAATTCTCTGTTCCGGCTGGCGATATTGGAAATAAAGCGCCATTAAGAATAGTTGAAGGTCCGGAGGAGTGTCCGTTGCCTGCCGCACAAACCCTGCGATATGGCTTGCCAGAACTGAAACGATTTTTGGCGGATTATCAGAAAGCCAAAGATTCCCGAGATTTGCATCATCAAGCATCTGCCGCAGCGAAGATATTTCCTGCTCGCGGGCTAGAAGAAATATGGTTCGCGGAAGAGGATAACGTTCGGAGATTTTGGCGAACTCGCCCTTTACCGTATCTATCCACGATGAACCGTTAGCGGAGGAGCTGGAACATGAGACCTCAGAGAGAGCGATGAAAAGCCCCTTGCGGATAAGCGCGATGGATACCAACGATTCAGTTGCGTCAAGAATAAGAGCTTCGCGTTCATGTGGGAATGCCACGCGCATTGCCTGGTAACGCAAAGAACTTCCGGCTATCGTAAGAATATTTTTTGTATGATAAAGGCCGCGAATGGAAGAAATTATTTCGTCGGAGATGTTCTTATCAATAAGCGAGGTCAATATGATAATAGAAGCGCGGTGAATTTTTTTCCCGAAAGGATCGCGTGTTTCGTAGCCGTTCAAAATCGTTCCTATAATACTTTCATCCGCGAGTGTTTTTTCAGGAGGAACAACACAAGTCTTTTCAAGCGCTGTTTCAACAATGCTTCTGGTAAATACAAAAGGTTCTTTCCGCTCGAAATTCTCTATTCGCACCCTAGTTTCCTGCCATGCAGTATCAAGCGATACGAGTATAGTCTCGGCATTACCGCTTCCGGTGGCGCGCATAAGGATTGGCGCGCCCTCACGGATAAGCTCGTTACCAAGTATCAGGAGCGCGCGCTCCATGGCGCGCTCGCGGGGTTCATCTTTTCTGGCTTCAACAGGAAGACGCCGCGCATAAAGAAGTATCGGGGTCTCGCCTTCCGTATAACGCACATACGCGCCGGCAACAGAATCTGAGGCGATATCTATCAGGACTGCCGACTCGCCCCTTTTTTCTTTTTTAAATAAATTTTTTAGAACCCACATCAGTTTATTCTAACACTGCCTTGATACGACGAACGCCGGCGGAGGATGCCTCTTCTTTTAGTATCTTGAAATGTCCGAGCTCACTGGTGTTCGCGACATGAGGTCCGGCGCAGAATTCTACGGATGAGCCGATGGAATAAACGGAAACCATATCCGGATATTTCGCTCCGAATTCGTGTTCAGCGTTTATTTTTTCCGCTTCTTCTATCGGCATGATCTTGTGTTCTACGGGCAAAGCTTTTTGGATTTGCTCATTTACTATTCTCTCCACTTCTGTAATTTGCTCTGGAGTCATTTTCTGCCCGTATGAAAAGTCTATACGCAGGCGCTCGCTTGTGATGTTACTGCCACGCTGGTGCACATCCGGTCCAAGAACCATTTGAAGCGCTTTAAGAAGAAGGTGGTGAGCGGTGTGATATTTCACCGTCTGCTCGCTGCTGTCGGCCAACCCTCCTGCAAACCTCTGAGCGGCACCCGCGCGCGAAAGCGCCTGGTGAGCCATCATTCTGGCTTTGAATCCATCTTCTTCCACACCGTCGAGACCACGTTCTTTTGCAATTTCAACTACAAGTTCGTATGGGAACCCATCCGTAGTAACAACATCAAATGCTATGCTAGCAGGCAATTTACTGCCGATAGTTTTTCCGTTTTCCCACGTGCTGATTCGGAGATTAAGTTTTTTTAACCCTCGTTCGAGCGTTTTCCTGAATTGAGTTTCTTCCTTTTCCAATTCTTCATGAATTTCATGTGAGGCATTTTTGACGAACGGATACTCATCCGCATATGCGACGCCAAATCCTTCTGCGACTTCAGCAAGCACTGCTTCTTTAATCCCGAGTTTGTCAGCTTCGCGAATAGCACGGCGAATAAGTCGGCGAAGCACATAACCCTGTTCTGTATTTGACGGACGGATGCCTGATGCGATGAAAAAAGACGCCGCGCGGATGTGATCTAGAATGATCCTGAATGATTTCTGTAGCGAGGTCTCGCCTTGATATTTCTTACCAGAGCGCTTTTCTAAAACCTCGCGTGCCGTATCAAATGCGTCAACCATAAAGATGTCAGGATTCCCGAGTGTGGCGGCAGTTAGACGCTCCAGACCTCCGCCGAAATCAACATTCTTCTTCGGCAATTCGCTGAATGTACTGTCAGCATTTTTTATGAACTGCAAAAAGACCGAGTTCCCTATTTCAACAAATCGGCCGCAGTCGCAGTTCGGGTGACATTCTTTTCCGAATTTTTCATCATGAGGCGCACCAAAGTCATAAAACACTTCCGAATCCGGTCCGCCAATCTCTCCGGCAGGCATTTTTGTCGGCGCGCCGGCACGACTCCACCAATTCTTTTTTGCGCCGTATGGAAATATCCTTTCTTCAGGAATGCCTATCTTCCTCCAAATCTCAACAGATTCCGTGTCCGCTTTCATTCCACTTTCTTCATCTCCGGAAAATGTCGTCACGTATATTTTCTGCGGATCAAGGCCGAGCCCTTCTTCTTTGTTAGTTAGGAATTCAAAAAACCACGGCAGTTGTTCCTGTTTGAAATAATCTCCGAGAGACCAATTGCCAAGCATCTCAAAAAAAGTCGTGTGGCGGTTGTCGCCGACTTCCTCAATATCCTCGGCGCGGAATGAAATCTGTGAATTAGCCAGACGCGAACCTTCAGGATGTTCCTGCCCGAGCAGGTATTGCACCAACGGCTGCATGCCGCTGCTGGTAAAAAGAGTCGTCGGGTCGTTCTCCGGCACAATAGGCGCCGACGGGATAATGGCGTGTCCGCGCTTCTTAAAAAAGTCCAGATAGCGTTTCCGTACCTCCGAGACTGTCATAAGAAAAAGATAGCACGAGACGACATATTCATATACTATGCAGACAATGAAATACGACGTACACACGCTTAAAAACGGGCTTCGAATAATACTGGCTCCGATGCCGGAATCTGCCACCGCAACATTTATAATTATGACCGGCACCGGCTCCAGATATGAAAATATAAAAGAAAACGGTCTTGCTCATTTCTTAGAGCATATATTTTTCAAAGGTACGAAAAAGCGCAAAAATGCCCGCTCCATCAGCAGTGAGCTCGACGCAGTCGGAAGTGTCTACAATGCCTTCACTTCAAAAGATCAAACAGCCTACTTTGCCAAGGTGTCAAAACGCTATCTTGATACGGCTATAAACGTAATCAGCGACATATTCCTCAATTCCACGCTGAAATCTAAAGAAATAACAAAAGAGCGCGGAGCTATTATTCAGGAAATCGATATGTATGAGGATATGCCGATAAGAGATATAGTCGATGTATTCGAGACGCTTATCTTCGGTGCAGAGCATCCGCTCGGACGAACAACTATCGGACCAAAAGAAAACATCCGAAAGTTCAGCCGCAAAGATTTCGTAGAGTACTTAAAAAGAAATTACACACCAAGTAATACAGTTGTCTGCGTTGCAGGGTCATTTTCAACTCCGAGAGTGCTTGCGAAAATTCGTCGGGAGTTTGGGCGTGTTAAACGCGCTGAACAGCCAGCGCTTGTCCCGTTTACCGATACTCAAAATGAACCGCATATCTTTATAAAACAAAAAAAGACAGACCAAACACAACTGATGCTCGGAGTACATGGGTATCCATATCTGCACAAAGACGAATATGCTCTAGCTGTACTTTCAACTATCCTAGGAAGCGGAATGAGTAGCCGGCTCTTTATCGAGGTGCGAGAAAAACGCGGTCTCGCCTATTCTGTGCGCGCGTGGGCGGAAAAGTTTCCTGATGTCGGTTATTTTGTCGTTCAAGCGGGTATAGAACATGGAGAAGTACAGAAAGTCGTCGAGACTATCCTTACTGAATTCCGAAAGATAAAAAGGGATAATGTTTCGGCTTCTGAACTCGAAAAAGCAAAATCGTATATCAAAGGCACGATGGCGCTTTCGCTTGAGACGAGCGATGGCGTGGCAACTGACGCGGCTTCTTCTCTAGTAACTACTGGCAAGGTTCGCAAGCTGGATGAAATTTTGAAGAATGTAGACAAGGTGACAGCTTCAGATGTTAAGCGCGTGGCATGCGATATTCTCCGCACAGAGAAACTGAATCTAGCTATTATTGGCCCGCATTTGGAAAAAGAAAAATTCATTCCCCTTCTGCACATTTAATGTAGTAATATATTCTCAATGACGGATTCATCAACATCTCCTGTAATTTCTTTTGACTTTGACGGCGTTATCGCCCACTACAACGGCTTTATCGCCAAAGACCATGAGGGAGAACCGAATATGGAAATCGTAAAAGCAATTAAGATACTGAAAGAAAACAACTGCAAAATCCTCATTCATTCAACACGCGGCGATGAATTTCTTAAAAATTACTGTGAGAAGTTTTCCATACCGTATGACTATATAAATCGTCGCCCGGATAAGGAGGGAGAAAATCCGGGCAAACCGGTCGCTTTTGTGTATATAGATGACAGGAGTATTTGTTACAAGGGACAGACCGCGGAAGAATTAGTTTCAGAAGTCGCAAATTTCAAAACGCATTGGCAGAAATAAAACGCGCCCGCAGGATTTCTCCGTACGGGCGCTTTCAGGCAAATCATTCTTGCTGAGGAATTCTACTCGCAGTCACGACTATTGACGGACCTCCCCCGATTGGAATGAACTTCACTGCCACAGATACATTATTTCGCTGATTCAGTCTTTCCCAGTATGCATCCAATATTGAGCGCTCGTTACCCTTCAAAGGCAATAAATACGGCTCTCTGCCAAATGGCGGTACGTATAACATGTCGCCATGGCCTGGGAACGTTCTGATGCAGTAGCCGAACCCTCTTTTTACATCGTTTTCCTCATACAAATAACGACTGCATGCAACGTTATTTGTCGGATATTTTCGGATAACCGACATTAATATGACCGGTGCTCCTTTGATATCGCTGCTCCAAGAACTTAATACAGTAATGCGCGGAGTAAAATCCGGCTCATCCCTTTGATGTTCACACCTGCGCATTATTTTTTGGAAATCGTGCTCTTTACAATATTCGTCAACAACCTTCTGAACTTGAGTCCCATTGCCAACTACATACATCCCGCAGCCTAAAGAATCGAATTCAAGCATCGCGTCATAGGCTAGACTACCGGTTCCTGTTGCGATGACACGATCTGTCGTGCATTTTAAGATGCGGTCCGTGGCCCAAAAAATTTGGATTAAATTTCCACCGTCTTCACCAACACCGGAGACAATTCCGCTGCCGGAATGCTGGTTTGTACCGAGTTCCTCAAAATTTGATTCGGCTCCATTCCTCATAATTAACCTCCCTCTCTTTCTATACAAGTATTTGATGGAACAATAATAATCTGTTCGTGACTCTACGCTTCTTTTGTTGAAGAGTCAATCACCCTGCTTAGGCCCAGTCTATCGGGGTTTTGTTGTGAGCGATTAGGTAATCGTTCGCTTTGCTGAAGTGTTTACAGCCGAAAAAGCCAGATGCGGCGGAGAATGGAGACGGGTGCGGCGCTTCCAATACCAAATGTTTGCTTCTATCTATATGCGCGCCTTTAGCTTTGGCATAATTGCCCCAAAGCATAAAAACAAGATGTTTAGCGTCCTGCCTGCCGGCAGGTAGGTCTTCGGATAATGCGCGAATGGCGGCATCGGTAAACGATTCCCATCCCTTTCCTTGGTGCGAACCGGCCATATGCGCACGGACGGTCAGTGTCGCATTCAATAACAGAACGCCCTGCTCCGCCCATCGCGAAATATCTCCACCTCGGCCACTCTTCGCTCGGTCGCCGAAGTCGCTTTCAATTTCTTTAAATATGTTTTGCAGAGATGGAGGTATTGCTTCATTTTCATCAACAGCGAATGCAAGACCGTTTGCCTGTCCGCGTCCGTGATACGGGTCCTGTCCCAATATAACCACTTTTACTTTTTCGAACGGACACAGATCAAATGCGCGGAAAATATATTTTGGCGGAGGATACACGACTTCATCTTTGTATTCTTTTTTCACGAACTCAGTGAGTTCCGCGAAATATGGCTTTTCAAACTCGCTTTTAAGATGTTTTGCCCAAGATGGATCTATTTTTACGTTCATTTGATTTTGCAAAATCATGCCGCGCAACTGTCCATTAAAGTGCGGCTTTCTTTTTATGTTGCTCAACGGATGTTTTGAACGCCTTGCCTGCGTTTTCGCGATACATGCAGTATTCACAGGGAACGCCGCCGAAGCTGGTGCCGATGGGAGGTATCTCGTCAGTCGCGAGCATTTTCTTCAGGTCAGAAAGCGCCGGTTCAACCCATGCATCGCTGCCGGTATACGAAATGAGTTCTACGTCAAATTCAAGTTTGCCGTCAAAGGCCTTCGCATCGGCTTTTCCGTTCACATACACGAAGTAGCCGGTCGGTGAGACGGGGAAACCATTCCTGCGGAAGAGCCACTGATAAATTTCCATCTGGCGCTTGTATGAATCGTATAGATCTTCTTCAGAACTCGGACCCTCCTTCTTACTGGTCGCCTTATAGTCGACGATTATGAATTCCCCTTTCGGATTCACCCAGACGTCATCAATCCCTCCGCGCAGTTGTATATTCGTCGGCGTATGCAAATAAGAGATGCCTCGACGAAGCGCGTCGCGCCACTCATCCATCCGTTCGTCTTTAAGAGGCACTGCGTCAAGACCGTAACGCTCCAAGAGCGGATGTTGCGAAGCATTCGCGCGATGGATATCAAATTCGCGCTTCAGAAGCTCGTCAACCGCGTTGTTAAGCGTAAATGAGGGCATAGAGGGGCGCTTAACGCCGAGCTTGAGGTCAAGGAATGAACATCGCCTACACTCGGTGAAAACATCCAGCTTGGTACGGCTTATGCGGAAGGGCTCTTTTGAAGCCGGATCAAATTGGCCGTATGTTCTCTTTTTTGTACTGCTCGTCGCCATATTATTGCGTGGTCATGAAGTACGCGATGACTGGCGCGCCTGTATTGAAGTCAACATAAACACTGTTCGTTGTGGTATCAAAAACGCCGTTTCCGTCATCGCGATATAACTCAACAGCATATGAACGTCCGGATACCGTTGCCCGCAAAAGAGGAATTGAAATGAAACTGCGCGGACCGTCCACCCGCAGCGCGCCAAGAACATTCCCCAAATTGTTCCCGTTCATCTCGCGCACTGCAACCCAAACACCGGGCGGAGGCACGGTAACTGATTCAACCAAAACTTCTTCACCCGAAATCTGATCCGTAACGGAAACGGCAGTACTCTCCTCAAGCGAAGGCGTAGAGCTTG
>Ga0247841_10003999_pt1 | contig 26128 bp, 22 predicted proteins | sample LaCruzMarch2015__2_FD_192410 | JGI IMG/M metagenome (GOLD analysis project Ga0247841, IMG submission 192410) | Freshwater microbial communities from meromictic Lake La Cruz, Castile-La Mancha, Spain - LaCruzMarch2015_18m | ecosystem: Environmental > Aquatic > Freshwater > Lake | place: Spain... | reverse complement strand
GCCGTAGTGCGAGCCCGCTTGCTGCCCGCTGCCATCCGGGTTATAGCGCCATATATTGACCGTGGCGCTGCTGCCATCGCCGGCCGCATTAGTGCCATAAACCGCGAGGTAGTTCTTGCCGACTTGCAGCGCGATGGCCGGCGCGATAAACGCATCACCACTGCCATTGAAGCTAAGCGCCGCGCCGCCCGCCGTCGCGTTGGACACCCACATGTCGCCGACTATGTCGCTGGTGTTCGTGCCGGCCACCGCGCAACTGCCGACATCCCACACCACGCGCGCCGGCGCGCCCGTGATGTCGATCCCCGCCCACGCCGCCGCCGCGGCCAAGAACACGAACCCGGCCAGGCACGCAAGACGCCTTGCGCCACAAACACGCCGCACGCGTGCGTCACAGATATTGATTTTCATCGCGGTGCCTCACAAAGTCAAAATAATCCCAGTGCATCTGATTATTGTAACGTAACGCGCCGCATACTGTCAAACACACCCGCCACCTTTCTGAAATTCTGCTATAAGGAAAACATCCGCATTGGTGGCGTAGTGCCGTTGCTGCTGGCTTGGCAGCTGTTTGGAGTCCCGCCAACGGCGTGGATCCCGCCAGCAGCGCATGCGCGTCAACGTAAGCGGATGGATGCCTCGTCTACAACAGGCGCAGTACGTAGACGCGGCGGCTCGCCGCGTTTTCCGATTGCCAAGCGCAGCGCAAAGAAAGCGGCGAGCCGCCGCTTCTACGACAAACGCAACTAAAGCAGAGGTAATTAAAAAGATGCGGTCTTGTTTATTTGATCAGTTTCAGGATCGCCTTGAACGCCGGATGCTCAGCACTGCCAAGCAGTTCCAGCAAGAGCATTTCGGTGCTGGTCGTGACCGCGCCGATTTGCTGGGCGCGCTGCAGGCCGAGCGTGCGGTTGAGCGCGGTGCGTGACGAGACGGCGTCGGCCACGACTTCGACGCGAAAGCCGTCGGCCAGCAAGTCGCGCGCGGTTTGATACACGCAGACATGCGTTTCAATGCCGGCCAGCACCATGGTCGGGCGGCCCAGGGCGCGCACGGCCTGCATAAAAGCCGGGCAGCCGCAACAGCTGAAGCTCATCTTGGGAATTGGCTGTTGCTCCGGCAGCAACGCAGCCAGCTCCGGCAGCGTGTCGCCCAAATGCCGTGGGTTTTGTTCGCACCACAGCACCGGCAGGCCGAGCAGGCGGGCGCCCGTCAGCACTTTGCGCAGATTGGCACGCAGCAGCGCGGCTTCGAACATCAACGGCGCCAGCGCGGTTTGCACATCAATCAATACCAGCGCGGTCGTGTCTGCGGTGTTCATGGGGAGAACGGTGTCAGAGGTGATGCAGGCAATTGCATTTCGAAAAGTTGGTAGCGTTTGCTGACCGTTGCGCCGATGGCGCCGATCAGCATTTGCATCGGCAGATTTTCTTCCAGGATCCACGAGAACTCGATCCGTTGAAAGTGCGCGCGAATATATGCCTCGGAGACGTGGTAGAGCAACGCCGGCAGGCCGGTGCGCCGGAATTGCGGCAGAAAACCGAGCAACATCGTGCGGCAGCTCGTCAGGCGCCGTTGCTGAAACAGCAGGCGCCAGAGCGTGCGCAGACCGAGCCGCCCGTTGGCGTCGCGCAGGACTTCATTGATATCCGGCAGGGTGATGCACATGCCCACCAGCTGGTCGTCATAGAAGGCCAGCCATGCCAGTTCTTCGCGGCCAAAGAAGCGCACCACGTCGAGAAACTCGTGCATTTCAGCGGCACTGAGCGGTGCAAAGCCCCACTGCGCGCACCAGGTGACATTGTACAGCGCGCGCACGGCTTCCGCGTTGCGCTTCAGCCCGGCCTTGCGCATGCACTCGATGCGCACGCGCGGATTGCGCAGGAGTCGCGTGGCGATGCGCTCCAGCGCCGGCGGACTCTGGCTGTCCTGCGTTTTTTCATAGGCCAGCGCCGTCTTGACCGGGCACAAGCCGCAGGCGCACAGCAGGGCGCGGTAATAGGGCGGGTTGTACGGCATCAACAATGCCGGCGGCCGCTCAAAGCCCTCGACTAGCAGGCCCCACTCGCCATGGCACGAGGGGCTCATCGGCCCGCGCAGCACGCGCATGCCGCGCTGCTGCAACCAGGCCGCCGCCGCCTGCACCAGCGCGCGCGCCACGGCCACCTCGTCCACGCATTCAAAGAAACCGAAGGAGCCAACTGGCTCGTGCCATTGCGCAATATAGGCGTGATCAATCTGCGCGCAAATGCGGCCGAGCACGTCGGCGCCACGGCGGGCGATGAACAAGCAGCCTTCGGCATGCTGCCAAAACGGGTCGGTGCGGAAATCCAGTTGGTGGCGGATAATGCGGCGGAGTGGCGGCACCCAGCACGGCGAGCCGGCATAAATGCGCCAGGGAAGATCGATGAATGCGGCGCGCTCACGCGCCGACTCGACCACGTGGATGTGAAGCTGGTCAGCCATACGTTCGGGTGCCGACCTGCGCGGATGCAGCAGACCGGCCAGTGATGATAGCCAACCGGGTTAGGAAAGTCAACCGGCCGATGCGGCGGGAACCTGGAAGGATGGAAGATTGGATGAATGGAAAGATGGTGCAGCGACAGCGGCGGCAGCGGCATGCCCCGCGCGGAGCGCGTGGCGTGCGGGGCAGAAGTTTTCGGTTTTCAGTTTTCGGTGGAAGAAGCAGAGGCAGATCCGCGGTGCGGCTCCCGCTTTGCAGAGGTGCGGCAGTGCTGCCCTTGAATCCTGAACCCTTGATTGCTGATGAATATCCAATATCCAACACTCGTTGTCCAATGATGAAGGAACTAAGGATAAGGAACCGCGAATGAACGCGAATGAACGCGAATGAACGCGAATCCGGCAAAGATATTGGCGAGTATTCGCGAGTATTCGCGGTTAATATTTGCGTGTTTTATTTGGATGCTTCGCTGCATCTGCCCCTGAACCCCGAACCCTGAATCCTGAATTTCGCTTGCTGATGAATATCCAATAACGAACACTCAATGGCCAAGTGCGAAATATCTGCGCAGAACTTCATCATTGGACATTCCTTGTTGGCTATTGGATATTCCGCTGCGCTGCGCAATCGAATTTCCAATATTGAACACTCAATTCCCAATGATCAAGGAAATAAGGATAAGGAACCGCGAATGCACGCGAATCCGGCAAAGATATTGGCGAGGATTTGCGGCTAATGCATGACCAAGAAAAAGACCAGCGCTGCACCAAAAAAAAATTCGTTGCGAAGGTTTTTCATCCAGTATAATCTGAAAATCTAAAATTGGTGGAGGCGGCGGGAGTTGAACCCGCGTCCTGAACATCTATCCGTACCGCTTCTACGCGCGTAGCTGGTGGATTGGTTTTAGACCTTTGGTTGCCCATCAGCAGGCCACCGCCGGTCGAGCCGGGATGTGTCTCACGCGGATGACTCCCAACCGATCATCCACGCCAGCCTGTAATCGTCGCTCATGTCGCCCTGACAGGCAGCACGACGACCGAGCGGCTACGCTAAATTACGCAGCAAGTGCGAGTTCTTCGTTCGCGTTTGTTGTTTGTGCCCGATTGGTAACGCGGCCAACGGACGTCCGCGGCACGCCACGGTACAGCATCGACTCCAGTCGAACCCAGTGCGCCCCCATGCCAAAGATCTATGCATTGAGTATACCATACTGCTGCCGTTTTTGCAAATTGACATCCCGGCCGGCTTGTGCTATACTATGGCCCTTGTAGCAAACGTATTGCGGTTAACGTTTATTTGGGAGACCAACAATGAAAGCGATCATCAGTTTGTGTCTGGCACTGTGCCTGTTGATGGGTTGTGCGTCGATCGAGACGACCCGCGCGTTCAATGGCCTGCGCAGCGGCGATTCTCAGATCGTCGAGCATATCAACGGCAACACGTGGGGTGTCTATCTTTTCTCGTGTATTCCGCTGTTTGTGCCGTACAAAGAGGGCTTGGTTGACACGGACACGACGGTCAACATGGTCACGCGCGAGGCGCGCCGGCTCAACTACACCAAGGTGACCGACTTGCAGTCATCCATCCAGTCCGATCCGTTGGAGCTGACCTTCTACATCCTGTGGATCAATTCCTGCCAAGTGTCCGCCAACGCGTGCAAGTAGCCGTGGCGCCGGCCGGCCTGTTCATGCCGCGCGCCGCGCGTTGTGACGTGCGGCGCGCGCCGGCCACTTGACGGATTTTAATGCCTGCTTACGTCAGCAAATTTGGCGGCACCTCGCTGGCGGATGCCGCCCAATTCCGCAAAGTGCGCGCGATTGTCGAGAGCAATCCGGCGCGGCGCTGCGTGGTCGTGTCGGCGCCCGGCAAGCGCAACGCCGCGGACCAAAAGATCACCGACCTGCTCCTGATCTGTCACGACTTGCTGGACAAGGGGCTGGACATGGAGGTGGTCTACGCGCGGATCTGCGAGCGTTTCCGCGGGATTGTGCGCGACTTGGCCGTGACGCTCGACATTGACGCGGTTCTGGATGACACGCGCACGCGCATGATCAAGAACCCGTCGCGCGATTTCATCGCCTCGCGCGGCGAGTACATTACCGGCAAAATAATGGCGGCCTACCTCGGCGCCGTGTATGTCGAGCCGGCCGAAACCATTTTCCTGCATGACGACCTGCGCGTCAAGGCGGCCACCTATAAGCACCTGCACACCGTCCTGGCCGAACAGCGCCTGACGGTCATGCCCGGCTTTTACGGCATCAATGAGCGCGGGCGCGTCACCACCTTTTCGCGCGGCGGCTCGGACATTACCGGCGCAATCGCCGCGCGCGCCCTCGCCGCCGATATCTATGAAAACTGGACCGACGTGTCCGGCTTCCTGATGGCGGACCCGCGCATCGTCGAGCAGCCGCGCCATATTGACGAGCTGACCTACAAGGAACTGCGCGAGCTGTCGTACATGGGCGCGACGGTGCTGCACGACGAGGCCGTCTTTCCCGTCCGCGAAGTGGGCATCCCCATCGAAATTCGCAACACCAACGAGCCAGCCGGCCCGTTCACCCGCATTGTCGCGCAGCGCAAGCAAAGTGACCGGGTGGTCACCGGCATCGCCGGCCGCAAAGATTTCGTCCTGTTTCAAATCGAGAAAGATTTGATGAACAAAATGATCGGCTTCGGCCGGCGTGTCCTGCAAATCTTCGAGTCGTATGGCGTCAGCATTGATCATATTCCGACCGGTATTGACAACATGTCCGTCGTCGCCCGCGCCGATAATTTGCGGGACAAGACCGAGGCGATCCTGGACGAGCTCAAGCGCGTGCTGGAGCCCGACAGCATCGAGGTCTTCCCCGACTTGGCCATTATTGCGACGGTCGGCATCGGCATGATTCACTGTGTCGGCTTCGCCGGGCGCCTGTGCGCCGCCGTGGCGCAGGAAGGCATCAATCTGCGCGTGATTGACCTGGGCGCCTCGGAAGACAACATGATCATCGGGCTGGAGAACCGGCATTTTGAAACTGCCATCCGGGCGATTTATCGCGAGTTTGTCTCCTGACCAGCCGCCCCTTTTGTTGCAACAATCCATGCCAACCAAAGCACGCCAACCCGCCCTGCTCGCGCTTGAAGACGGCACCGTCTTCCGCGGCTTGGCCTTTGGCGCGCAGACGGAAGCCGGCGGTGAAGTGGTCTTCAACACCTCGTTGACCGGCTACCAAGAGGTCATCACCGATCCCTCGTACAAAGGGCAGATGGTCGTCATGACCAACCCCTTGATCGGCAATTATGGCGTTAATGACGCCGACTGCGAATCGCCGCGCCCGCAAGTCGAGGCGCTCATCGTCCGCGAAGTCAGCCGGATTTACTCGAACTATCGCGCCACGGAAAGCCTGGATGACTATTTAGCGCACTATGGCGTGCCCGGCATTGAAGGCATCGACACGCGCATGCTCACCCGCCATTTGCGCGAACAGGGCGCGCTGCGCGGCGTGCTTTCCAGCAGCAACACCCAGGCTGACACGCTGGTGGACAAAGCGCGCGCGCTGCCACCCATGGCCGGCAGCGATTTTGTCAAGGCCGTCACCTGCCAGGCCGCGTATCAATGGGACCCGGATGACACATTGAGCGCACCGTGGCAGGACGCCTATCGCGCCCGCCACGCGCCCGTGCCGCTGCCGCCGGTGGCGCACCATATTGTCGCGCTGGATTGCGGGCTCAAATGGAACATTCTGCGCTGCCTGCGGCGTTGCGGCTTGCGCGTTACGGTCGTACCGGCCGGCACGACGGCAACCGCCATTCTCGCGCACAAACCCGCCGGCGTCTTTCTCTCCAATGGGCCGGGCGATCCGGCGGCCCTGCCGTATGTGTTTGATGAAGTGCGCGCGCTGCTCGGCCAGGTGCCGATCTTCGGCATTTGCCTCGGCCATCAAATGCTCGGCTTGGCCTTTGGCGGCACCACCTTCAAGTTGAAATTCGGCCATCACGGCGGCAATCAGCCGGTGAAAAACCTGGCGACCGGCCGGGTCGAAATCACGGCCCAAAACCACGGTTTCGCGGTGAATGCCGATTCGCTCGATCCCCAGGCCGTCAGCGTCACACATCTGAATTTGAACGACCAGACCGTCGAAGGCCTTCGCCACCGCAGCCTGCCGGTCTTTTCTGTGCAGTACCATCCCGAAGCCGCACCCGGCCCGCACGATCCCGCGTATCTCTTCCAGCAATTCCGCACGCTGATCGAGCAGCAGTAACGCGCGCTTGGAGAAAAGCAACCGGGCTTCCCCGTGCCGCCCTGAAATTCCGATATAAGAATGGGAGTTGCATTTCCTTGCGGCGATCCTGCACGGTAGCCGCCGGCGTAGAGCGTGCAGCCAGGTAGGGCGGTCAGGCCCTTGACCGCCGGCGTAGAGCGTGCAGCCAGGTAGGGCGGTCAGGCCCTTGACCGCCGCGGTCATCGTTGCGCCATTGTAGCACCGGTGTGCGCGCGCAGGCAGCAACGGCGGTCAGGGCCTGACCGCCCTACCTCAACGCACGCGCAAGATCCACAACAGATTTGGCTACGTCAGGTTCGCATTTTCCCCTATAGCGGAATTTCAACTCCAAGCCGCTGTCTGCCGTGCCGCATCCGATTCTAGGCGGGCATTACCAGACGTGCATTGCGGCACTCACGGACACTTCCTCATCCACAAAAGTCTGCAGGATTTGCGGCAGCGTCTTCTCGTCCGGCACGGTGTGGGAACCCAATCCCGCGTCCGCCAGCAGCTTGTCTGCCACCAGCAGGTTGCACTGGAACTGCTGCACCAGTAATCGCTTCGGCGCTATTCGATTTCTGCGCTTGCCGGGTTGGTGACCACGACGGTCGGCCGGGCGAAGATGGCAAGACTGCTGCCGACCGCGCGTGGCGGCTGCTCTGTCGGCACATTCACAATATGCGGCACCGGCGCATCCATGGCCAGCGTCGTCGATCCGCCGCCATCCAGCAACAGCGCATGTTCGACGCGGTAGTCGTGGATCAGCAGGTCGGCCAGCTCCAGCACGGTCACGCCTTCACTGATATTGGTCTGGCGCCCGTCCACCGTGACCAGCAGCAAATGGTTGCCGGGCGCAATCGCAATCGCCGTGCGTGGGTTGGTATTGGTGTTCCACGCCGAGTGCGCGGCGATATTCATGCCGTTCGACACGATATACTCGTTACCGCTGACCGTATTCCATAGCCTGACGGGTTCCGCCGCGGAAAACGCATTAGTGCCACGGTGGACAATCGTCGCATGATTGCGGGCGTCCAAGTTCAGCCCGGGTGCGTTGGTGTGGATGGCAAACGGCCTGGACGGATTGTCCTCGAACGGCGAGTAGACCTGGCCGTCCGACGCGGCGATGCCAACCAGATTGGCCGCCTGGTCGCTGTTGGTCATGGGCCACGGCTCGAAGAAGTGGGCATTGATGGCCATCTGCGCCTTGCGTTCGCACATGAACGCAAGCGCTGACATGCAGATCGTATCAAGCCGCCCCATGTGCGGCGAAAGCTGAAAGCGCAGACCGGGTGCGCTGAGATCAATATCCACCACATTGATCTTGAGCGGCCGCGGCGCCGTGTCACTGCGGGCCATCAACGTCACGCCGACATACGGAAAATTCGTCGTGACCACTGGTGCCTGTGCATGCCTGCTGCCGTTCACTGGCCCGGCAAGGGCCAGACTGAATGCGACCGTGGCAGTCAGAAAAACAAGCTTAGGCATAGTCAATTCATGCAGCTCATGGCACAGCAAGAGATTTCCGAATAGGCTTCGCGGAAATTCAATAAATTGCCCAGACTCACTTTGCAAATAGCTTTTTCAACTCGCCCCAAACTGCGCCAGCAAACCTGCGAGCGTCATATTTTCCGCGATCACGTCGTGCGGAATCAGAAGATACTTCCACGGTTTGCCTTGGTAGGTCTGTGCGTGGTCACTCGCCTGCTGGCACCATTTCACCGCGGCCTCCTTCTTGGCCAGGACTTCCGCATTCGCCATTTCGTTGCGCGCTTTTGGTTCGAGCATGTAGATGCCCGCGGGCGTTTCGGCCACGAAGTCGGGCTGATACTCGAGATGTTCCGCGCCGGTTTTATAGTAAATCTGAAACTGGCCTTTGGCTGGCTTGAACCACTTCAGCGCCTCGCGTTCCAAAATAACCGCCAACGTGCGTTCCGCATCGGACTGGAATTTCTGCACTGGATACAGGCAGCGCGTGAAGCCGCCGAAGAGATATTTCGCCATGTTGCTCTTGTCCGCCGGCGGCTGGCGGTAATCGAGCACCGGCTCCGCGACCGACGCGGTGTAGGCACTGGGTTTCAACTCGGAGAAGCCCTTGCTGATCTTCACCTCGTAGCCGCTCGCCTTTTCCCAGTAATGCTCTTGCATCTGAGCATGCACGAAGCGGGCAATGTCACGCTGGTAGCAATTGAGCACTTTGCAGGTCTCATGTTCGTCGGGCAGGTAGCTGCTCAAATGCCTGACCACTTGGCCGGCCAGATCGTACAAAAGATCGGCATGTGCATCGTAAGAAACATCGTCGAACTCAACCATGCCACTGACGACATAATCTTCCAGCCGCGATTCCTCAATGCCGGCTTTGCCCATGGCAATCACGTCCACCTGCTCTGTGCGCAGGTGCTTGGCCCACAGTTCTTCCGACACCGGCGGATAGTTGAGCGTGTCCAACTTGAGCGTGAACGCAGTGAAGCCCGATTGAACGTTGCCGGTGGGCAGAACCAAAATGCGCGGAATGTCAATCGTGTGTTGGATCACCAACGCCGTCGTCTTTGCCACAATGTCGGCGATGTCGGGTTGCGCCGTCACGCCCTCGATTTCGGGTTGGGACGGACGATACTGGGCAACGACTTCGTTCAGCACCAGCGCTTGCACGTCGCTCTTCGTCAGATAAGCGACGCCGGGTACCATCTGCGGCTGATTTTCCAAGCTGCGAATCACCTGATGCGCAAGCTGTGCCACGTGCTGGTCTGCCGGCGTGGTAAACACGGGCGGATCGGCGGTCTTGGGCACCAGCGTGCTGTTGGTCGCCTGTTCGGGCTGCAAACCCAGCTTGTTCGCCAATTGCGACTGCGACACGACCGTCACCGTTTTCTCGCCCAACTGTTCCGGCTCCAGAATGACGTGCTGCAAGCGAATTGTCGAACCCGGTTTCTTGGCCTCGTCCACGATCTCCTGAAATTTGTCGTGTGCAATGATGTTCAGGCGGTCCACCGTGTTGACGCCGGTGCGCGTGCCATAGGGCAGGCGCAGGCCGCGCCCGATGGATTGCTCAATCAGAATGCGGGCATTGGCCGCACGCAGTGGGACAATGGTGTAGAGGTTCGTCACGTCCCAGCCTTCTTTGAGCATGTTGACGTGGACCACGATTTCGGTCGGCTCGTCGGTGTGCTCGACCTTGAGCAACCGCTCGACCATCGCATCCTCTTCTGCGCCGGTCTTGCTGGAGTCCACCTGGATGACCTTGGTCTTGTAGCGCCCGTCAAAAAACGCGTCCGACTGGATCACGTCAATCAATTGCTTCGCATGGGTCGTGTCGCGGGCGATGACCAGGACGAACGGCTTCACGATCTCTTTGCCGCTTTCGCGCGCATAGGTTTCCAACTCGACTTTGACCTGCTCGTGCAAGCGCACGCCGTCCTGCAGTTTCATCAACTCGATGGCCTCGGCCGTCATCCCGGCCGGATTGAAATTCTTGCGCGTGACAACCGCCGGCTCTTTCACAAAACCATCCGCCATCGCTTGGCCGAGTGGATAGTCGAGGATGACATTCTTGAACGGAATGGCGCCCTTGGCCGTTTCCACGAAGGGTGTCGCCGTGAGTTCCAGGCCGATGACCGGCTTCAATTCGTTGATCGCCCGCACACCGGCACTGGCGCGGTAGCGGTGCGACTCGTCCATGATCAGCACGAGATCGGGTAGGCCAGCCAGATACTCGAAGTAACTCTCGCCAATGTATTCCGTGAGCCGCTTGATGCGCGGCGACTTTCCACCGCGCACTTCCGCGTTGATCTTCGAGATGTTGAAGATGTTCACCTTGCAGCGCTGCACTTGCTCAAACAGTGTGCCGGCTTTCGCCTCGTAATTGTCGCCGGTGATAATTTCCGGCGCTGCCGTGGCAAACTCCGCAATGCCCTTGAAGACATACTTGGGCGTGTTCGGCGTGAAATCCGCAATCAGCTTGTTGTAAATCGTCAGATTGGGGGCCATCACGAAGAAATTGTTGAGGCCGTGCGCCAGATGCAGGTAACTGATGAAGGCGCCCATCAGCCGCGTCTTGCCCACGCCGGTGGCGAGTGCGAAACACAGTGACGGAAACTCACGCTCAAAGTCGGTCACGGTCGGGAACTCGGATTGAATAACCGTCAAGGCCGCGGCGCTGTCGGCGCCCTTGGTGGGCGGGACGATTTCGGTGATGCGATCCAGAATCTCCAGGGAACGGCGCTGCGGCGGACGCAGACTCAGGCGGCCGGCAATGGCATTGACGTGGTGATTCATGACTTTTTCTTTCCAGACTTGGGCGGTGGCTTCAACTCCTTGGCCACCTTCTCGAACTCCGCATCAACCGCGCGTGGTTGCGTGTCTAGGAATGCCCGGTAGCGTTCGTATTCCAGTTCCGCCTTTGCCTTGGCTGATTCGGCGGAAATCGTCCCGGCATGATCCAGCAGCTTGCGCCCGGAAATCTTCAGGAACTCATCCAGTTTCGTGATCCAGTTCCGCATCGTCATCGGCGTGCGCTCCAGCGCCTGCAACTCCGCATATTCGATGTACAGGTTCACAATCCGGTTGAGCACCTGCAGTTCGTCTTCTGTGAGATAGTTCTTGGCGATGGCCACGTCGTCGCGCCGCACGACACCACCGGGGCGCGTCGTCAGCAACCCCATGAACGGCTTCCCGGCATCAGCCCGCGCGTGGATGACTTCGGCGGCGGTGTGACCGTGGGTGGCCCAGTGCATCTTGTTCTGCACGGCGGCGAAGAACTGTTGCGTCACTTCAGCGTCCGGCGTGTAGTCCACACTCGTCGCGTAAATATCCAGCACTTTCTGATAAAACCGCCGCTCCGACGACCGAATGTCCCGAATGCGCTCGAGCAGCTCGTCGAAGTAATCCTGCTGCCCCTTGCCGGGCGGGTTTTTAAGCCGTTCGTCGTCCATGGTGAAGCCCTTCACCAAATACTCGCTCAAGCGTGCCGTCGCCCACTGGCGGAACTGCGTGCCCCGCGGGCTGCGCACGCGGTAGCCCACCGCGAGGATGGCTTCCAGCCGATAGTGGCGCAGCTTCCGCGAAACGTCCCGTCCACCCTCGGCGCGAACTTGTAAGTATTCCTTACAGGTTGCCGACTCCGTCAATTCTCCCTCGGCGAAGATGGCTTTCAGATGCAGCGTCACGTTCTGCGGCGTGGTCTGGAAAAGTTCCGCGATGAGCGCCTGCGTCAGCCACAGCGTCTCGTTCTCAAACCGGCACTGCACGCGCGTGCGCCCATCCTCCGTCTGGTACAGCACGATCTCAGATGTATTCCCTGGTTCTTTCGCCATATTCTTTGCGTTCTTTCCTGGCTATATCAATTCCATCTGCCCGAGCTTTAGCGGCGCCCTGGGCAGGTTCTCCACTTTGAGGCTGTAATCGTCGTGGCCCCACTCACAGCGCGAAAGTACCTGTTTGGGAATTTTCTTCAATGTCAGATTCGGATAGCGCTCGGTGCCACCCTTGGAGACGCGGAAGGCGGCGCACAGCACGAGCAAAGTGCGCTCCGGCCCCACCTCGTCACTCAATTGCACGAGTTGCTCCGCGCTGAGGTGCTGGGTGGTCACATAAATGAAATCGCGCTCGGTGGAATGGCCGTGCTGCCAATAGACCGTGTCGCTCGGTGCATAATTGAAGCCTTCCAGCTTGCAGGCCGCTTCAGCCAGCATGGCCGCATTAAATTCCTGGCTGATGACCCACTGGCCCCACTTGTCTTTTTCCAGCAGCGAAGGCGCGAGTTTGTAATAACGAAATCCGCCACCGCCTTTCCAGCCGACCGCCTCGGTGATGCCGCCAGCGTCCGTGCCGTCAATTACTTTTTTAAGTCGCGGAATGATATGCGTGTGACAATGTTCGCCCAACTCGACCATGATCCAGCGCCGCCCCATCTTCTGCGCGACTGCACCCGTCGTGCCGGAGCCGGCAAAGGAGTCGAGCACCCAATCGCCAGGGTTGGTGGCAATCGTAACAACTCTGTTTATAAGCCGCTCTGGCTTGGGAGTGTCAAAAGCGTTAACCTTACCGAATAGCGCGTGGATCTCTTTCTTCGCCTCGTCCGTGTGACCAACCTCCTCATTGGGCCACCACGTCCATGGTACCATGCCTTCCACTTCAGAAAGATAGCGTATGACGTTTGGCTGTGAATTGCCATCTTTGCCAAACCAAATCCTACCTTCAGCCCGAAGTCTCTCAAACGTCTTCTTAGATAGTCCCCAGCATCGGCCTTCGGGTGGCTTGTGTACCTTCCCGCCAGGAGTTACTATCTCGTAGAATTGTTCTGTTGTCGCATGCCCTTCTTGAGCCGAGATAGGGATAGGACGCCAACGTCCCTTGGGGTCAGCATTGGGATTCTTGTAGACCTTCGCTTGTTGTTCGGTCAACGGAACTTTGTTTCTACACGCTTTGAATGCTACAGGATCTTTTGCGTAAACGATCACGTATTCGTGGACATCACCAATAGCCTCTCGGTTTTCGCGGGAATATCTCTTCTGCCATACATTCTGTGCAATGAATTTGTCGCGTCCTGCAAGCTCATCCATAAGCAAACGCAAGTAAGGCATTTCATCGTCGTCAATCGAGATCCAGAACGATCCGTCTGGACTCACGAGTCGCCAAAGGATATCAAGACGTGCCGCCATGAGCGACAGCCAAAGCGAATGCTCAATTCCGTCATCGTAGTGGGTAAACGCGCTGCCGGTGTTGTACGGTGGATCAATGTAGATGCACTTGATCTTGCCGGCGAACTCCTGTTCCAGGGCTTTGAGGGCGAGCAGATTGTCACCGAAGATGAGGCGGTTGTCGAAGAAGTCGTTGTCGGTGACACGCTGCGCGGCGTGATACGACTTGGCCGGGTCTTCCAGCAAAATGCGCGGCTCCAGCCGTGGCCGGTTCTCCTTGCCGATCCACGTCAGTTCGAGTTTGGGTTTCTTGGTCATGGTCTCAGATCACTCGCGTTACCATCCGGTGGGCGGCCAGACGGCCAAGGGTTGCTGAAGTTCCATGAGCAAGTTACCGATGGCTTTGACGAGTTTGCGGAAGGAGCGGTTGCGCCGGTGTGCTAATCCCATGTCAAAAACGGCGCTCATGGCTGGTTGGTCGCCGGTCTCGGAATAAGCGCGCTCTGGCGGCATGCATTCTTCGAGCGCGCCTTTGGCATCGCGTCTCGATTCCGGGTTGGCCGGCGCGGTGGCGTCCTTGGCGATTCCATAGTGGCCGCGCAAGGATTCGAGCGCGGCGAGAAACCACGTTTCGTATTCGCGATAGGCGACGACGACATCGCAGGGCGTGCCTACCGCGGCTGCGCGCGCCCACGCCCGAACCTGGGCGGCCAATTCTTTAGGACAGTCATCCTCGCCGTCGAAGAGGATGACGACGGCGGCGCACTCCGGCTGAAGTATGGCGAGCCGGACACCGGCCTGAATGCCTTCCTTGCTACGAAGTTGCGCTTGGGTGCGTCGAATAGGCCGACCCACGCCGATGTTCTGGCAATCAGCCTCGGCCAGCAAGCGACGAAGCAGTACTGGCGCTGCCTCGACTTCACCGTGGCCCTCGACAATCGCATAGAACTTCATGCGAGGTGCTCGAATAGGTTGCCCTGACGGAGTTCGTCGGTTTGGGTGAACAATTCGTCGGCATGGAGCGCGTTGGAACGGAGGAGTTCACCCGCACCCATGAGATGCTGGCGCATGGCCTGGCGTGTAGCCTCGGAGGGCGGCAGCAGATGGGACGCGCCTTCCTGCCACGAAACGATGCGCAGGTTAGCGTCGGTAATCCATTTGGCATCCAGTAATTCAGGGCTGTGCGTGGTGACAACGACCTGCATGGTCTTGGCGGCCTTGCGAATGAGGTCGAGCACCGCGCCGAGTGCGCCAGGATGAATCGTGGCCTCCGGTTCCTCGATGACAAGAACGCTGGGGCTGGGTTTCTGAAACACTGACATAATGATGCCGAGCGAGCGCAGCGTGCCATCGGACATATTGAAGGCGTCGAAGGTCAGCTTCTTCTTTTTCCCCCATTCCTGCGAGAAACTCATGGACAGTTTGTTGCCATGTTTCTTGGGGGAAACGGCATTGGTGGCCGGGACAATGGATTCGAGGATGCGATTGATTTCAGCCTTCGTGTCGGAAGCTCCTTCGCCGCGCAACAACTCCTGAAGGACACTGGCGGCGTTGCTGCCGTCGGGCTTGAGGGCGACACCGCTGTCCGGATCCTGCATTTCCCGAAGCGTGGCGGGCTGGATGGAATACACGCGCATGGCGCCCAGCACACGGAAAATGGGCGCGAAGCGTTCGTCACCGCCCACCAGCGGCATAGCTAGCGCGGATGCTTCCAGCGCAGGCGTGAGCCCCGTCACATTGCTATTCCAAGTCGCCTTGCGGTCAAACCACCAGCACACCCCATCCTTCTTGCGCACCAGGCATTGTTCACGAACAATGCGGTACCCGTAGTTGGGAAGTGCCTTGACTTCAAAGGCAAACCGCCCGCCTTCAAGCCCGTTGACCGGACCAAACTCGAAAGCCAGGCCAAGATTGGGTGGGAAGCTTTGCTGCCCCGAACTGCGGTTGCGCACCGCGCCAATGCCGCCACGCCGGTCGAATACTGCCTGGAGCGGGGAGGCCATCGCTTCAGAAACAAAACTGAAGACATCGGCCAGGTTGCTTTTGCCAGAGCCGTTGCGGCCTACGACAAAGAGCGGGTTGTCGAAAGAGAGCGTCGCCGTCGGGAAGCTGCGGAACCGCTTTATGATAATTTTGGTGATGGGTGCCGATTTCATAGTGAGGTCTCATTGCCTGATTTGAAAACAGGAGTATATGGCCCATTCACCTCATCCTCCAGCGGAGAGTGAACAGTGCGTGAAGCGCGGTTCGCTATCTCACCTTCCGCTCTATAACTGCAATCAATTCTTGGCGCTGTTTTTCCAGCTTTGTATTCGCTATAAAGACTGGCCGTCGCTCCACAATGTCTTTCGGCATATTTCCCGGTCGATGCAATCCAATGCATGGCATGCCTGTTTGTTGTTAACTAATGCAATTATAGCAAAAGGAATGACATTGCATGGTCGCGCTGCTCAGTCGCGCAGCGGGGTGCGCTCGATGATGCCGTGCTCCATTGGCTTGTTCTTCAAGACTTCATGCGGGCCGTAGATGCCGCTGTTGATGCGCGTCAGGGCGTAGACTATCGTGTGCGGCAGCAAAAAGGTGGCCGGGTCGGCCACGGCACTGCAACCCACTTGCGCATGGTCACCCATGATGATGCCAATCTTGCGCCGGCCGAGATCGAATGTCTGTCCGTCAACTTTCAACTTGAGTGTGTCCTTGCGCCCGTAAATATTGAGATTGGCGGCGGTGACTTGATTGCCGAAATGGGTGCCATAGCCGCAAATGCTGTCGCCCAGATACGACGGATGTGGGAAATCCGACTCGTCCATGATGATCGCATTCTTGATTTCGCCGCGCGCGGTGACGTTGCGCCCGAGAATGACATTGCCGCGGAAATAGGCGCCCGGCCGCACTGCCGTGCCGGCGCCGATCAGCACCGGGCCGCACAGCCACGCGCCCTCGACGACCGCCTCCGCGCCAATAAAGACACTGCCGCCGCGCAGGTCGATCACGCCGCCGCGCAGTTGCACCCCGCGATCCAGAAAGACAAACGCCGCGCCCTCGGTATTGGCAATGATCCGGTCCGGCGCAAAGACGGTGCCTTCATCGAGAATGACGCGGAAGGCGCCTTCGCAGATCGTACTGGGCCAGTCATTATTGGCCACTTCATATTCGTCGCAATATTCCTCGGGGAATTGCGCGAACATGTCCTGGCAATACGGCCCGATCTGGTCGAGCACGTCCACGACCGAGCGCACGCCCGGCCGCGCAAACAGTTTGTGGTGCTCGAACAGATGCGTGGTGAAATCAAAGAAACGCGCCGGCGCCAGCAACTGATCGAGCGTGGTGGCCATGATCAACTCCCTTCGTACAATGATTTATATTTCGGCGGCAGGTGGTCTTGCTGTTCGAGGTAGGCAAAAAATTGCTCACCGGTGTCGAAGACATGGCCTTTCTCAATATAGCTGTCGGTGACAAACGGGCTGAAGGCCTGCGGGAAGATCATATAGCGGGATTTGTGATAATCGCGGGCATGGCCGAGTTCGTCCATCATGCCGGTGCTGAGCGGCGGGCGATCCAGATACGGATGAATTGCCACGACCGCGTCACACTTGCCGACGTACCAATGCAAGTCGCGATGCACCGTAAAGGAATACGTGGCCTCGCGGTCTTTCTTGTCGGTCGGGTCGGTGCCGGTCGAGATTTCAATACTCTGCGGATCGAGCACGGCGCCGTACCAGCGCAATTTGTGGATCAACTGGGTGATCTGTTTGCGCACTTCCGGGTCGGCATGCGTCATCGAGTAGCTGGCGTACATGAGCAGCACATTGGGATCCAGAAAGAAGGTCAGCAGGTTCTGCGGTGGCTCGCGCACGGCCATGACGACATGCCGGATCTTCATCATTTTGGCCCAGTCCTCGCTCAGGCTGACTTCCTCGTTCATCCACGAGAGAATTTCATAAATGGTGTGATTACGCTCCTTGATGGCCCGCAGGAACAGGTCGTGCGCCGGCGGCTTTTCGAGCCGCTGCTGCACCAGCCACTCGGCATCAATCAAGGTGACAATCATGTCCGGATTGATGAATTCGCTGATGTACTTGCTGTCCTTGAATTTGCGGTTGATGCGATTCCATTCGACCGTTGCCGGCGCGCGCACGATGACATGCTCGTAATCGTTTTTCTCGATTTCAAAACCGATCCGCTCGTACTCGCGCTCGCGGATCAATTCGAGAATGTAGTCGGTCGTGCCCAGCAGGCGTTCCATCGGTTTTTCGCCGTTGCTGGTCATGCGCGCGACCATGTCGAAATAGGCAATTGATATGCCGTGCTGCTTGCCGAGTGCGCAGACGCGCTGCAGCCACTCGTGGTCTTCCAGGCCCGCAATCGTGCCGGTCACTAAGATGCGCATGGGCAGTTACAAGTTAAAGGTTAAAGGTAGCAAGTTACAGGTTCAGGGTTCAGGGTGCGGATTAAAATGATTTTGGTGCAAAATCATTTTTTACAAAATGAATTGCGGCAATTCATTTTTATCGCATCAGAGTTCATAGTTGCGCTGGTATTCCGCAATCACTTCGCCAGCCAGGCGGATGTCGCCATTCGGACAGCCCCAGATGTTACAGAAGCAGACGGCGTTGCGGTTGGTCGGATCTTCATCCAGCGAGAGCATGACATACTCGCCGTCCCACTGGCAATCGCAGGGTGCCAGCACCGGCAACTGCACACTGCAGATGGGGCAGCGCACCTCCAGCCGGTCGCCCACGCGAAAAATGGCGCCACCACTGCGTTGGCGCTTGTTCAACACCGCGGAGATATAAATTTCTTCCGTGCCGTGCGCGCCGTTCAAGAGCAACTTGATGCCCGGCACATTATCGAACGAGGTGTTCTCGCGCAAGATCAATTGATGACCGTTCGGGCAGAATACTTGCTTGACGCGCACGACGCCGGCAGTCTCGACGCCCAGCTTCTTGAGCTCATGCGCAATTACGGCATGTTCCGGGACAATAAGTTTGCCTTCGTTGTTGAAGCGTTCCATATGGGTTCCTTGTTGGGTCGGGGTTCGCAATCGGTTATGAGCCATCGGCCAGCACGCGGCGCAATTGCCCGCACGCGGCGGCGATATCATCGCCTTTGCGGCGGCGCGCAATCGCCGTCACATGCTCGCCACACAGATATTCTACAAAACTACGCACATTTTCGGGCGAGGGCGCGGCAAACGCGCCGCCCACGATCGCATTGTACGGAATCACATTGACTTTGCCCGGCACGCGTTTGATCAGCGCCGCCAGCCGCTGCGCGTCGCGCCACGAGTCATTGATGCCGCGCAACAGGACATATTCGAAGGTCACGCGCCGGCGCGTTGCGGCGTAATAATGCACCAGTGCATCCATCAGTTCATGCAGACTGGTCGGGCAATGCGGGATCAGCGTGCGGCGCAGAGCATCGGTTGCCGCGTGCAACGACACGGCCAGATTTACCTGCGGCGCGTCCTGGGCCAGGGCGGCGATGCCGCGCAGCACGCCGACGGTCGAGACCGTCATGCGCCGCGCCCCGATGCACAGGCCGAAATCGTCGTTCAAGATCTGGATCGCGCGCACAACCTGGGCCCAGTTCAACAGCGGCTCGCCCATGCCCATGAACACCAGATTGTTGATTTCGTTGCGCGGATGGGCCGCGCCGGCATGCCAGACTTGCTCGACAATTTCGGCGGCGCTCAGATTGCGGACAAAACCGCCCGCGCCGCTCGCACAGAATGTGCAGCCGATCGGGCAGCCCACCTGGGTCGAGAGACACACGGTGGCATGCGCGCCCATGGGGATCCAGACGCTCTCGATGGTTTCGCCATCAGCCAGGGCCAGAACCCGCTTCTCGCTGCCGTCGGCACTCTGGTGCAGCGCGCGCACCGTGCTGCCCGTCAGCGGCAAGGCGTGCGTCAAGCTGGCCTGCAGGCCGCGCGGCAATTCGCTCATCGCCGGGTACGTCCCGGCATGGCGGCGATACAGCCATTGCCACACCTGGCGCGCGTGAAACACCGGCCAGCCGCGCTGCGCAAACAGCTGCTCGAGTTCGGCGCGCAGGCAGGCCGTGACGCTGGCGGGCATCACTGGTTCAGCGCCGGATCCAGACGCCACGATCGAGGTCGTAGATCGCATACTGTCCAAGAGTGGGGACAAATGTTTTGGGCGTGGCGGCAAAATGCGTGTCGGGCGTGCCGAGTGCGGCGCGAAACTCATTGCCGTCGGCGGTTTTCAGTTCGACCAGCGACGGCATGCCGGATCCCTTGGGGAAGATCAGCGTGCGCGTCGCGCCGCGCGGCCGGTCGGTGATGCGCACGGCCGCAACGCTCTCGGCCACGATGGCGTCGGCGCTCAGGCCAGCCAGCCAGCCCTGCGGCATACCCTGCAATTGCTGGAAAAACACATGGGGAATACCCGGCATGCTCACATTATCAAGCCGCCGGCAGACGGAGATGGTGCCGCCCGGCTCATCAGTGATGAACCAGAAACGCCCGTTGTAGAGGACATCCGCGATACTCAGGCCCAGTTTGTAAAAACGCACGCGCAGCACCCGGCCCGGCCGCCAGAGGCAGACGCCATTGGCCGTTTCCCGGCGCGCCGTGCCGTTCTGCATCATGACAAAGGTGCAATCCAGTTTGACTTTGACGGTCTGCCAGGTCGAGGTCGCGCGCGCAATCGTGCGCAGCACCCGCGCCGCGTCGGCGTCATCCAGGCGCGTGAAGGCATCCTCACTGAAGGACAGCGTCTCGCAGCCGGCCAGCAGCACCACACTCAGCAAGGCCACGACCCACAGCGCCGCCTTCAGCAGCCGTGCAGCATGCGCACACCGCAGCATAACCAGCGCTGCTGACTGCATGCTGGCCACCGAACACCGATTACCGTTCACCGATCACCTTCTACTGCTGGGGTGTCGTGTTCAGCCATTGCGCCCGGATCTCATAGGTGGTTTCCTCGCCGGCCAGGGTCATGCGTTCAGTGCGCAGTACCCGGCGCAGATGCGGCTGAATCCAGATGGTGCAGCGCACCACGCGGTGGGCGTTGGCCAGCATGTCGGCCGCGAATGCCGCGCGCAGCGCCGGGCGCGCCACGGCGGTCACAATATACATTTCTTCTTCGACGCGCGCCGTCAGGTCATAATCGCGCAACACCGTCAATTCCGGCACGCCCAGCATGAACTCCAGCGGCGATTCGCCCGTTAGCAGGGGGCGCTGGTCGCGTTCCTGCGTCGCCGGAAACACCGTCGTCACCGTGTTGTTGCTGACCAGCACGACATACGGATACGGACTGCGCACGTCCTTCGTCACGACCCGCGGCGGCGTCAGCGTGATCCGGCAATCGCTCTTGATCGCCTGCGTCAGGCCCGGCACCCGTTGCGTCAGCGTCACATCCGCGACATAACTCGTCGCCTGCTGGGCATACAGCCGCAACACCGCCACGCCATGTTCGAGAAAGGTGCGCCCGTCCGCCTGGCCGCGGTACTCACCCGCGCCCGGCGCCGCCACCGGCGCGGTTGCCGCCGTGCCTGCCGCCGCGCCCAGCGCCAGCAACACCAGACTGTGCCACGCGCCGCGCCGCATCACGCCCCGTGGACTTCCGGCAAGCTGATCAGGTGCAAAAATTCCTGGCGCGTGCGCGCATCGCTCTTGAAGCCGCCTTCCATCGCGCTGGTCGTCGTGTAGGAACTCACTTTCTGGACGCCGCGCATCGCCATGCACAAATGCATGGCCTCGCACACCACACCCACGCCCCACGGCCGCAAATGCTGCATCAGGCATTCGGCAATCTGGGCGGTCATGCGCTCCTGCAACTGCAAGCGCCGTGAATACGCATCCACAATCCGCGGTATCTTGCTCAAGCCGATCACGCGCCCGTGCGGAATGTAGGCCACATGGATTTTGCCGAAGAACGGCAGCAGGTGATGCTCGCACAAGCTGAAAAACGCAATGTGCTTGACCAGCACCATCTCATCGTATTTCTCCTCAAAGATGGCGTTCTTCAGCTCGTCTTCCAGGTCGATGCGATAGCCCGACGTGAGAAAGGCATACGATTCCTGCATGCGCTCGGGCGTGCGCTGCAAGCCCGCGCGGGCCGGGTCATCGCCAATCCGCCGGATGAATTCCGCGTAAAATTCCTGGTCAGTCATGAAAGTGAACCGTAACTTGATTATGATCGGATTCCGCCAGCGTGAGCGCCACCAGTCGCACGCCCAGCGCCTGCAAGCGCGGCATCAGCCGCGCCGCGATATGCTCCGCCAGATTTTCCATGGTCGTGATGACGCCCGCCAGAAACGCGACATCCGTGTTCAGATTGCGATGATCAAGCTGCTCGACCACCTCGGCCTGCAGCACATCGCGCAGCGCCGTCACGTTGACGATCATGCCGCTGGCCGGGTCTTTCGGGCCGCTGACGCTGATGCTCAGCTCATAGTTGTGGCCATGGCCGCCGGGATTGCTGCAGCGCCCGTAGACGCGCGCATTCTCGGCCGCGCTCCACGCCGGATTGCACAGCCGGTGCGCCGCGCAAAATTCAACCGTGCGGCTGACGGTCATCAAGGTCGTCTGGGTTGCAGTCATGATCTGAAAGTATACGCGATCCGGCCCGGCAAGTCAACGGGCCTGTTGTGCCCCGGATCCAGCGGTTTGTTTGGTTGTGCTCCCCACCGAGCTTGCCTCGGTGGAAGCAGAGATTGAGAAAAGGGCGCCGATGCGCCTTTTACTCAATCTTATTCACCCACGACACAAGGTCGTGGGGGTCTCAGCACATTCGGATTTCGAGCTCCCCACCGATCACCGCCGTCGGCGGGATCGGTGGAAGCAGAAGAGATGATGAATATCCAATATCCACCACTCAATATCCCAGGGCGAACTATCTGCGCAGGACTCTGCAATGTGCTTGTTAAGTTGACGCGCATGCGCCAGCGGCGGAACGCCTCCGGCGCGCCCGCGTGACGCATGGGCCGCACGTCACGACACAGCCATCTTCCTTATATCGAATTTTCAGACCTGCATCCGCTGAGGTCAGCGCGGCCGGCACGGGATATCACCCAGATCTTTGTCGGCCGTGATGTTCCTTATTTGCACATTATTGTACTCATTGCTGGGCCCCATCAAGGCGATGGCAACATCGATTCCCTGCGGCACATGCGCGAGGACAAAGGTGCCATCGTCCTGCGAATACACTTCTTCGATGAAGGGCGCCAGCGCGGGCTCCGCGCCCGGAATTCCCTCGCGGCAATAGATGTGCCAGTTCGCCGCCGCGTCGCCATTCAATTTCACCACCCGGCCGCGCAGGCTGATGCCGCGCTCACGCGGCACGACATCGCCCACATCGAGATCTGTGTCGCCAACCGTAATCGGCAGACGCAGCGGCGCATAGCCATCCGCCGCGACATATAGGATATGCGGGCCGGGATACACAGGCGAAACCAGAAACTCGCCGTGCTGCAAGGCGCGCTGCTTGTCATCCACGCCGACCTGCGCCTTCAACGGTGTGCCATCGGCATCTTTGACCATGCCGGTCACCTGCGCACTGCGCGGCAGGCAAATGTCGAGTGGCGGGCCGTTCGGCGCAACATCCTGCATGACCATGTTGGTAAAACTGTTGATCTGGACTTGCACGAGATACCGCGCCGCGGGATCAAGCCCCTTGAGCACAAAGTCACCTGACGCGGCACTCATGGTGCCGCGCACATACACCATATGCTGCCACATGTCCACCGCGGCAAAATCGCCCGTGTACGCACTTGCCGACGAACTGACCGGCGTGCCGGCACGGTCATGCACCCGGCCGACGATCACGCCTTGGTTGGGAACCATGATGCAGAGTTCCGTGCTTGGCGCTGCTACCATGATATTGGTCATCAATGACAGGCCCGGCAACACCACATGCAATCGGTATGATCCACACAGCAGATCACTGCAAAGCCATGTTGTATTTGTTTTGGCAAAATCATACTCGCTTCTGATAAGGACATCCTCGCCACTGGGATCCGGCAGATACACATACACGCGCACTTCGGCCGGATCCACGGTTGTGGAAAACTGCATGATCAATGCAGCCGGCGGTGGCAACTGAACATCCACGCGCGTGCACTTACCTGCCACGGGCGTGAACGCCTCGCTAAGCGCAATGAAATGACGCTGTGAGATTCTTGCACACATGGGCGCGAAATGCACCGGCACATCTTTGATCATAACATGATTGCCTGTCGTAGAAGCAGCCAGCATGTTTTGCAGTGTTTGACCAAAGCGCCACAGGTCACCAAGCGGGCCACTGAGTTGCACACTGATGTTGGTAAACGGCGCGCCGGCGTGCGTCCAGACGAAGACGTCCACATCCGCGCCGGCAGACAGGTATACCGTTGCATTAGTACCTTCTCGCAGCGTACAACTAAAATCGATGTAGCCGGCATGTGAGAATCTTGCGTAGCCATGTGCGTAGTGGAACAAGAAACGGCCGTTGCCATCCGTTGTGAGGCGCCGTTTGTCGCCCGCCGTGCCATAGGTAACATTGACATCCGGCATGGGCAGCTTGGTATGCCAATCAATTACGACCCCGCCATAGCTGTGCACCTTATCCGGTTCAAACACGATGTCGCACGGCGTCAGCTCGCCGGCGCGGACGTTGAGGAGTTCGCGCGTTTCGGCGCGCTGGTAGCCCGGCGCGTCGAGCATCGCGGAATAAAAGCCGGCGGGCAGCACATGCGACGTGTAGCTGCCATCGTCGGCAATGTCAAAATTCATGGTGCGTTGCGGTACTGAGGCACTGGTGTTGCTCACCAGGCTGTGACAGCCAAGCTGCACCCTGACATTGGTTACGGGCACGCCGTCGCACGACTTGAATACGCCATACAAACGACCGCCATTGTTGACAACCATGCTGAGCCAGGCCGGCGGCGGATGTTGCACATCAAACGGGCCCGCGCCGCCATAGGTCTCGCCCGGCACATAATAGCGCACCACCACCGGGCGTGCCAGTGACAACGCCGGCACTATGAAGGCACCATCAGCATCGGTGCCGACCTGGTCACCAAGACTTCTGTAACTGCCGCGCTCGACCAAGAATTGCCAGCGCAACGAAGTTTCATTGTCTTCAGCCAGTTCAGCCCAGACGAACGCGCCAGAGATGGCCTCGCCCGTGCTGCGGCGGATGTCGCCGCGAATAACACATGTTGAATCCGGCGCGGGATGCGCCGCCACGTTGGGCGCCGGCTCCTTGGCAGCCTTGCGTTCATGCGCATGCACCGGCACGGCGCGCGCCGCTGTCGGTGTTGGTGCCGGCGAGATTGGCGTGGCGCCTGGCCACACAAACCAGACCGTCAGGCCGATCAGCACCAGCAGTCCGCCAACAATGACGATTGCGCGCCGCGTCATAAACCCAACCTGTGGTTACCGTTGAAAAGAAGTGTTTGCAGCGAACGTCTCCACTTTGTGATTACACAATATTTTAGCATTTTCTTTTTGAAACTGCCGGGCGCACGGCTCTGCCCACTGTAATGCCGCTATGCGGCCACGGCTGTCGGATCTGGAAGGATGGTGCAGCGGCAGCATCCGCGCAGAGATTGGGAAAGCAGAGGTACTGATCGCTGTATGCATCGCTGTGCTGCACGCCGCGCAGCGAAAGGAGCGCCGATCGCCCGATCGGCTGAAGGTAGGTGCGATCTCCCGATCGCAGCAGCTTCTGGCGGAAGCCGCGTGCATTCATTGGCCACAAACATTCTTATGGCGCACAAGAATTTGGCGGGATATGGCAATCCCGCCTACCCTCAGCGGCACCGGCGTGCCGCGTTCCCTTCGGCAGCCGTCCGGAGGCAAGGCATTCGCCGGTTGCACCGGCTCCTGGCAGAAGAAGAAATGTAGAGGGTGAGCCGGCAGAATTTTCTTCAATCTTATTCACCCACGACACAAGGTCGTGGGGGTCTCAGCACATTCGGATTTCGAGCTCCCCACCGATCACCGCCGTCGGCGGGATCGGTGGACGCAGAAGAGATGATGAATGTCCAATATCCACCACTCAATATCCCAGGGCGAACTATCTGCGCAGAACTTCATCATTGGGCATTCCTTGTTGAATATTGGATATTCGTATGCCTTGAATCTTAGCAGAAAGGTCGCGGGGGGCGTGCTTACTGGTTTTGCGGGGCAGCGTTTAGGGCCCGCTGCAACGTGGCCAAATTTTGGCGCATAATCATGAGGTACGCGGCATTGGTCTGGGGACCCGTCGCGGCCGGGTCGAGCAGATAGACGGTTGCGCCGCACTCGCGCGCGATCGCCGCAGCGGCGCGCGCCGAGTATTGCGGCTCGGTACACAGCGCGGTGACGCCCGTCTTGCGCACCAATTGGATGGTCGCGGCCAGTTCGCGCGGATTCGGCTCGCTGCCCGGTTCGCGCTCGATCACCGCCGCAATCCGCAGATCAAACTCGCGCGCAAAATAGGGAAAGGCCTCGTGAAACGTGATGATTGTCCGCGTCGTCGCGCTACTCAAGCCCGCCTGCATTTCCGCGCGCAAGGCCGCCAATTGTGCGACATATGCGGCGCAATTGCGCTGATATGCCAGGGCGTTGCGCGGGTCACGCGCGGCCAGTGCGGCGGCAATCGCGCGGGCTTGGCCGATCGCGCCGCTGATGCTGACCCACACATGCGGATTGACACCGTGCTCGTCGCGCAGCAAGTCCAGGCCTTGGCTGGCGGTGACCACCGTCAGATTCGTGGTATGCGCCATGACTTTTGTGAGAAAAGACTCCAGGCCCGCCCCGTTGACGATGAACACGTCGGCATCGGCCAGGGCGCGCA
>Ga0247841_10003998_pt1 | contig 26135 bp, 15 predicted proteins | sample LaCruzMarch2015__2_FD_192410 | JGI IMG/M metagenome (GOLD analysis project Ga0247841, IMG submission 192410) | Freshwater microbial communities from meromictic Lake La Cruz, Castile-La Mancha, Spain - LaCruzMarch2015_18m | ecosystem: Environmental > Aquatic > Freshwater > Lake | place: Spain... | reverse complement strand
GAACTCCATTGAAATTACCATGGAATCAGAATTCCTCACTAGAAGTTAGAGATTTACCACTTCATGCACCCCCACCCACAAATCTTATAGTATTGTTTTTACCTTCTATGCCCTTATTATTCTCTATTATTTTGTCAAAATAATAATCTGCTAAGAATGATGCTCATCCATGCGTTTTTTCTGCAATCACCTTTTCATTTGCACCAATAAATTGCCTAAATCAATCTACATCTACTACGAATTCTTCATTTTTACTTTTTAAAGATTCACTATATTTACCAATCAAATTGTCTGCATTTTCTATAGAATACACAAGAATTTCATCTCAAGACATTTTAGTGAAATCAACAGATGGTGCAACATCATTTTTATTTAATTTTATTCTACTTATTTCTCAATTTTCACTACCCCTCACAAAACAATATCCCTCATAAATACCTAGTATCGCTTCTTGTGATTTTGCTGGACTATTTTTGTTGTATTCTTTTATAAATTGATCAATTTTATCTGGAGTAGCCGCCTCTTTTACCTTATCCATCACATAATTTTCTATTCTCTTTGTTTCCAATTTACCTTCTGCTGTTATAAAATAATAATCTACTGATCTACCTCATCATTCTTTAATAATTTTTTTATTTCATATAATCAATTCTTTACCGATAGCTGAGGTATTGTTTTTGTTATAATCACTTATAAAAGTATTTATTTCTTGAATGTTTTTACAATTATTTATTTTGTTCATGGTAAACAGTGTTTTATAATACTCTGTCCATGTCTCTAAATCTGGATTATATTCTGGTCTTGAAACATCTCTTTGTGTCTGTCAAGAAAATTTAAAACGTTCTTTCCCGTCTCTTATTTGAGGTAGCGCTTCACCATATCTCATAAGCACAAAATTCGATAATAGTATACTCGTCTTACCACAACCGTCAGCAAAAAAATGATCTTTTAGGTTGACTCTATATTCTACTCGAGAAGCCAATTCTATAGGGTTAGTTGCTGGATTATTTAATTTATCATAAAACTCTACAATAAATTGATTAAATGCTGTATCTAAACCATCCTTATCTGTGTATGCATATTTTGGTTTCCCCGTTTTTTCATCTAATTTTGGATTTTCATCCCTCATAAAATATTCTGGTTTTAATATTCATTCGTTTGTTTTTTTTGCGATATTTTCAACAAATCATTGTAATTCTTCTACAGACAAAAATTGCATATCTTTATTTATATATATATATTCAGATAGTTTTTGAAAATTTTCCAATGCTATCACTCATGCCTCTTCTGGTGTTATGTTTTCAAATTTAAATTGTTTATTATCTGATGCACTGGCATCAAGTATTCATTGAGCAGTACGACTAGTTTTTGAAAGATTTTCCATCGATGCTAAAATATATGTATTCTTTTCTACATTGTTTCATTCTTTTATATCCATAGTAATCTCTTGTATAATTTTATTATAGGTATTTTTAACTAGCTCACTATGAATCTCTTCTTTTTTGTTTGATTCTGTATTTTCTAATGGGACACCTATTTCGGTTTCTCCTACGCTATTATCTATCTTACTTGATTTTTCTATGATTTTCGGTTGTATGTTTTTAAGCAAATAGTCTATGATCTCATTGTGGGTATTTTCTGTGATAGGTTTTGTGATATCAATATTATTGATTATGTTTTTAATATTAGCTATATCTTGTGTATCATACCCAAATTCTGGATTTTCTATTATGATATCATACAACGAAGAAATATATTCGTTTGGACTTTGTGTATTGAGGGCTAATCATTCAATTTTTGCCATAAAGGATTCAACTATCCTTTTTGTTTTTATATTTGTATCTATTCTAATCAAACCTGATTCTAAATTTAATAAACCCATATTGACTGAGTCAATTGCAACAGACAATCCCTCCGATATTACATGATCGTAAGTTCAATGTAGTATATTCAACACATTTTCAATTTTATGTCAAACTTCTACTAAGGGATGTATTGATTCACGAATAAGTCATATTGTAAGCGCTGATTTTAATAAAAATCAACTTGAATTTTTCAAAGAACCTGTATATCCAACTATTTCTCCTTTTATATGATTGATTTCTTTGATAATATGGTTTGGTCGAACTAAGAGTATGTCTTTTGTTTTCTGTAGATTGTTGTTTATAAGAACACTTATTTTTTCTGTTAGAATGTTTTTTTGAGAAGTTAGTTTTTTTATAGATTCTGTATACGTACCAATCCTGTCTAATAAAATATTAAATTTTGATGCCTTGTCCGTAAACGAGACATTGTTATCTGATATTTCCTCTACAGGAATATTCAAATCTTTTTCCATAGAGATTAAATCTTTTTCTAAACTAACAGATTCCTCAAATATATTTTTATTCATTGTTTCTGGATTTGTTTCTATAACTACTGGATTTGTGTTTTTTACAAAATTTATTGTTTTTTCGTTATTTGTTATATTAAATGATCAGTCAGTGTTTTCCACTATTAGACCAATTCATGAGATTGCTACTTTTGCTTTAAATGTTTGAAGTTTATTAGCATCCATATCAGCAGGAATGAGTAATTTATTATCACTTGATGTATGATCTATTTCAAATCAAAACATTTGAAAATCTGTCATATTCCTGATTTCTATGGGAGCTATTGATGGTATGAATTTTACTGTCTCGTTTGTTCATTTAACCTTCATAATAATTACATCTCCTGCTTTTATAGTACTTTGATCTATACTAGGATCTAGAATTAATTCTTGTGATTTAAATCCATTTATCATTGATTGAATATCATCCGATTTATATGTTAGCTCAGTAGTCACTACTTCTCCATTTTTTGTAGATATTCATCATCCGATCTGATGTGTTGTATAAAATTTAGGTGGTAATTTGCTTGGAGTTATACAATTTAACAAAGAAATAAGTTTTCATATTGGTCATGGTATCTGATCACCAGTAGTTTCCATTGATTCATCAACGATTTCATCTCAAAATTCTTTTGCAAAACGACTTCTAAATGTACTTGCTGCTACTGCCGCTTCATCTCCAGGAAGTGATCATATCTTAGTAAATGTATTTTTTAATTTTTCTAATCATCTATAAAAAGCTTCTTTAGGCGTATATTTGGCTAGTTTAGGAAGCATATTACCAATAAACTGTCATGCTTTTATAAAACCCCGTTGAGTAGCTGTACCTATAGCAAATTCTTTCAAAATGTTTCCAAAAAACAATTTAGGATCAATTTCCTTTTGGAAAAGAAGCTCAACATCTGTGGGATTTGTATAGTCAAATTTTCTTCAGTCTATTATCGTAGAATTAATGGCGTTTTGGAATAATTCATTGGAGTATTGTCCTACTCTTGATCCAATCATACCTCATACAGTAGACACTGCTGCGACATATAAAGAATTTGTTGCTAAATAAGCAAGAAATCATCATACTGATGTTCATCAGCTTGGCATAGCCAATAAAATAGCAGCAACAGCGGCAGCTATAGTTATTAATGTCTGGATTCAATTATTCTTAAGCCATCAAATAACTTTTTTTTGTCGTGTATCATTGGAATATATTGTACTGATTTCTCATAAAAAAGATCTAATATCTGACTTTGTTCATCAGTTTTTACTAGAATCAAATTTATCTATCATATCTCCAAGTGTATTTATCATCTGGTCAATATTCCCCTCAAATGTATTAGTCAATCATCCGCTTCTAGTTTCATTTCTGAGTTTTATAAGAAAATCTCTACTTTCTTTAAATTTTGGTACCATTCATTCCAATCTGGGCAGATCATAAGACAAAAAACTACTAGCATTTTGTCTTATATTTCTCAATTCTGTATCACTTATTGTAGTATGTTGGAAATTATCAAATATGGTAGTCATCTTTTGTAGTGATGTATTAGCTGTTTGTATTATATCAATAGTCTTTTCCATATCTGCATCATAAATACTCATATTTGCTATCTCTAGAGTTTTTTGGGATTTTTCAAGCTCTGCTTTGGTAATAGTTTTATATATTGTTCAATTTATATTTTCTATAACTAAATTTCAGCTATTGTCTTTACTTACATATCAAAAAATTATATTATTTGTCCCATTCAAAGAAGTATTTCACGAAAAAATACCAATATTTTCTTTTTCATTTGGTAGAATAACTATTTTTTTTGATGGTTTTTGGGGTGGGATATTTGTATCATTATTATTTTTTACATATACAGGAGTTTTATTTCCTGGATAATAGATCCTGTAGAGATTATCAGGTATACTTACTGATTGGTGTGATCAAAGATTGTCTGATGACATATTATACATATTATTCTGAGAATATTCGATAGGAAAATATTTTTCATAATCATCTACGCTTGCGATTTTCTCTATCTTCATATCTCATGGGGTATCATATTGCAGACGAATGTCATTTATGGGATCATTTTTCTTCAACTCTAATCCAATAGTCTTTTTTATATCTTTTGTTTTAGCCAGAAAATCTTGATAGTTTAATCATGGAAATAATTTTTTTATGTTCTGCTCGTTGTCATAATCTTTTGCTATTTTCAAATATGCGTCCAAAATAAGTCATTCATTTTTTGACTTCTTTCATACTTCTAACATTTTGTTATATAATTCACATTTTTTACTAGGGATTTTTTCTGCTATTTCTCGATATTTATTACTTATCTCGTTATATCATTTATTATATATTTGTCTTCATTTTGTTCCTTCGTTTCATCAATATTCCTTTTCTAATTTTTCTTTTTCTGTTTCAAATCTATTTATCTCGTTTTGTATATTAATGAGTTCATTATATTGTTTGTTGATTTCTATCTGTTCATATAGTTTAGCATTATTTTCTATGTTATTTTTATTAACTTTTATGATTTCATTTTTTGTAGTTTTTATCAAACTCTCATAAAACTGTCCCATGGTCGTATATCAATCTTTGATTGCTTTTTCTTTCATTTCTAATAATTCATTATCATCAACATTTTTAAAATATTCATCTATACTTGTATTAGCATATTTTTCTTTTTCAATCATATACATCAAAACCATGTTAAGGTTTTCGTTCCCTATATTATTTTCAAAAAACATTCACGATACTCTTATATCCCCAAGAAAAAAATTAAGAAAATCTCCAAATACCTTGTTTTGTGTCTGAATATCTCACAATATCCCCAACATATCTCATAAATTTGGTATATTGAGAATTTTTTCAAAATCTTTTGGTCTTATATCTATTACTTCCTGTCTTGTTATGAGCTCCTGTCTATAAATATATATATTGGTTTTTCTTTCGTTTGCAGTATTTGTTGATAAATAAAATATATCTTTCAAATCTCATCTTAATCCATTTATTATAATATCCTCACCAAAACAAATATTTGCTTGAAGCTGAATAGTCTTTACATCATTGACCGTATAATAATTTCCATTTGATTTACTATTTTTCCCAATATCTACATTAACTCTAGCAGATATATTATTTACCACATTATTCATCTTGATCACTACTTCATTTTTCTTATCTAATCTATCATTTCACAATAATATATTCCATAGATTAAGTATTTGAATTTCATTATCTGAAAATGTCTCCTTCTTTACAATATCATCTATTGCAAGATTAAGCGAGTTTTGCAAAGACTCTTTCAATTTTATTATTGTCTCTGGATTTTCTGGATTATCTATTTGTATTTTGAGATCACGCATATTCTTTTCATTACTTAAAAATCATGAAGGCTTCATTGCGTCCTGTAGTTCGTTAAGATCAATAGACTGATCCTGGTTTTTGTTTAAGTCTTCTATACCAACCATATCCTATATGTCAAATAAAAGCTTATCTAATTCCTCTTCAGACAGATTTTCATCTTCTTCCATATGTCTTATCTGTTGTATCTTTTCTAATCATTTCTGAAGTACGGTTTTTTCATTATCTTTTTTGACTGATTTGATTGACTGACTAATGATGGTGATTACTCCATCTATAGCCTTGTCATCTATATAACTGCTTTGTAATAATGCCAAAATCCCCTCAGCCAAATTTCGGTATGGGTTGAGTTTTGTAAGAATCTTGATGAGTAACGCTTTCTTTTGCTCCATTCTACTCCTAGTATAGTAAAAAAGCCTATCCTAAGTATAGCCACTCCCTAGTTTTAAAGCAAATAAACACCCTATTACCTTGCAAATAAGATGACATTTTTGTAAAAGAGTATATAATATATTTATACTTGATTTTCCATCAAAAATACCTACATTATGTCTAAACAAAAACATAGAAAAAAAATGAAAAAAATTTTAAATTTGATGGTAGTAGTCACGATACTCGTGGCTATCTCTGCTTGTGGCAACAACAATCGCGAGCGTAATAACAATGTATATGCAAAACAACTGGCACAATGCCAACAAAAGACATTGGATTATGAGAATGAAATCAGGTATTTAAGCCAAAAAATCTCTGAATATGAAGAAATGGATTCTGCAAGAAATGCAGAAGAAGGCATAATGATCGAAGTGGAGAAGCATTTGGAAGGAGTAGATCTCTCAGCCCTTGGAATACTTCCCATGTGGAATGGTATACCGGCAATATATGTTGCAGAAGTTATCACAAGTAATTCTACCCTTGATGGTGGCTTTCGCTGCGCAATGATTGATGTTTTCCAGGAATCTGGATATTCGTTTATACGAAAATCGTTTATTGCAAATCCTGGTGTATGGCAAAAGGTTTTTTGGGCTGAGCAAGAACAAATTGCTTGGTTTAAAAAAAGATTTAATTTACCAGTAGTAAATCAAGAGATCCTTCCTTACCTCAAAGACGAATATTCATCCGACGGATTTAAAAAAGAATATCTTACTGCCTTTAAAAAATTCTATGCAATCCATTCTGTTTCTTCTACAGAGGGTGTTTGGAATCATCCTCAATGGGATGGATTTGAAAATACTTTTTTCAAACAGTTCCCCGACGCATTTGGTGGAAATTCTTCAGATTTTGCGAAAGCATATAAGTTATGGAGGACATCCTATACTATCCCACAAGCAGCCAGAAAAGTATTGGCCAATGTTATTGAGCAGTATAATGCGCTCTAATATCAAGTCATCATAAGATTGGTCTCTTCCCGTATTTGGGAGGAGATTTTTTTATTTTGTCTTCAATTCATTGATTTTTGCTCTGGTCTTAGGGCCGAGAAATCCTCTCAATGCCAATGGATCCGTGTCGGAAATCAGATTATATTTTTTTTGAAATTCATAGACCGCATTAATGGTGATTTGATTATATATGCCGTCGATTTTTCCACTATATACTCATTCTTTTTGTAAAAAAGTCTGTAAAATCCTTATCTCTGAGTTTTGCTGTCACTTACTATATGACCTATAAAACATAAAAATCTTAGGTGATTTTTTACTGATGACTTCATAAGATCCAGACGCTGTCTTCGTTTCGTCGGTTAAACGTTTTGTCGTTTCGTTGTTTGTTGGCCTACCGTTGTAATATTTTGCTAAATCTAACAGTGCTGCGAATGTCCCTGTTGCATATAAATTTACTGGCAAGAGTCTTCTATTTTGCATATCTAATTTCATCGTATATCTTGTTGCTTTGCCGAAAACACCACAATCAGGATTTCTTGCTGATACAATTTTTTTGGAAACCTGATACGCACAAAGCGCTCTTTTTGTATGAACTTCATAGACACCGTTCCGATATTTTTTATGTAAGTATCACAATTTTACTAAATATTTTTGCAATGTTCGTGTTCGAATATCATTTCTTCCTTCTTCGAGTTGTTGTATTCGCAGCCCTATATCAAAGAAATACTTGAAAACCGGGACAGTATCTCGCAAGAGCGAATCCTTAGATCATACATTAGTGACTCATTTTTCACAAAAATATCCCGTCATATTTTTTTTACCGAAAGTAAGTGCTCTGATTAAGCCCTCTTCTCATCTCCCCATCCAGACATCTATACGATCAAAACTTTGTCATCTTTCTCATGAGAGAACAATTGCCCCTCCCCTATCAGCGATTTCTCCTACACCAAATCATGGAAAATATATCAAAGATCAAAATGGATATGATGATGGTCATGCAAGCATACCATTAAAAACTTTCTTGCCTGATGCTCAATTATGTCATTCGCCATTGATCATTACCTCCTCTACAAAATTCGGCTTATAATAAAAGACTTGACCACTTTCTGGCGAATAATATGCGGTCACAGTAAACATTCTTTCCTGACAATTGGAAATATCAAATGCATGTACTGCACCTACCAAGAAAAAAAACATACTTATTCACAATATCAGTTTTTTCATATCTGAAATATGTTTTTTAGTTTGATAATTACAAGGTTTTTTTTATACTCTATTATAGATATAAAGACAGAATATAGACGAAAGATTAGCCAAAATTGCCTAAATAGATTATTACCTATGGTTTGTCGCAAAATATTTGTCAATTTTTTATCATTATTTTATCATCAGTCATAGCAAATCAATATGTTCAAAAACATAGAAAGTAGGCTGAATAACTGGATTGTAGATTTTATCATTTGATGATCATATCTTAGCGATTATCGAACACATGTTTTTGAGAAAACAAAAAAAATCGTAGTAGAAGCATATGTACATATCCTTATCCAATACGAAAGATTTAAACAGCGATATAGAAGCTAATCTTCTGTATATGCATCGATGATATCTAATACTTCCTCATCAGAATAATATTGATCATGACCATATACTTCCTCCTCATCTGTTACCCCCTCTTTTTTTATTGCTTTTCAGAAATCTATAATATATATTTTTCCGTCAGGACATATCATAATATTTCTTAAACTACCTCATAAATCCCTATGATACATTCATTTTTTATGCATTTGTGATAAAAATTCTCTTATATCCTTTTTCATAGTATCTGCCTGTTGTTTCGTGAACAACTTCATCCCTCTTGTGTTCTGGTAAATATAGGGAGTACCCTCTATCTTTCATAACATATTTTTAGCTTTCTCCACACCAAATATCTTTACAATATTGGTATCCGCCTCTCTATCATTTTGCGCCATTGGTCGTTCTGGTCTGTTTTTTTCGGTTACCTTATTAAGCAATAACGTATATATTGTTTGTCCAGGAACAAACTCCATGACTATATATTGTTCCCTATTTGGTAATTCTTGATATCCAAACAATTCAGGAACCTTTACTCTAGGATGCTCAATTGACTCATATACTGCTTGATGTAAACGAAATTCTGATCTCAAATCATAACTATCATCGAAGGTATCTTTTTTCTTTTTTGCGACAAGAAAATATCTTTCTCATCATTCATATGGTAAAGCTACCTTATAGATCAAACCTTGTTTTCAGAACGTTAACATTTGAACCTTATGCTTCAATACTTGTTTAATGACATAGTTGGTTACTTTTTGTTTATCTAATCCATCAAGCACACTAAAAATATCCTCCACGTGTGGTGGTTGTTTTTTTGGTATACTACCATCGGTTTCATATTGTTCTTTGAACTTTTTTTTCATCCATTTTACCAAAATAAATCAAATTATTGTCTATCTTTTTCTGCTTCAATGATAACTTTATTCATGACTTTAATACACTCAATCGGATAGTTACCTATCGCTGTTTCTCATGACAACATTACATAATCAGCGCCTTCACGTGCTGCATAAAAAATATCACTTACCTCTGCTCTCGTAGGGATAGGGTTGGATATCATAGATTCTAACATCTGTGTCGCTACTATTACGGGAGTTTTTTTTGTTTTACATAATGTAATAATATGCATTTGATGCACGGGAATAGTTTCTACCGGTAATTCAGTTCATAAATCTCCTCTAGCAATCATTATCATATCACTTGCATCAATGATTGTATCTATATTATCTATACCTTCTTGATTTTCTATCTTCGCAATAATTTTTATCTGTTCTCCCCCATTGGTTTTGAGAAAGAAACGAAGCGTTTCTATATCTTTTTTTGTTCTCGTAAAACTTACAGCGATATGTGCAAATCATTGGGCAATACCAAATTTTATATCATCAAAATCTTTTTTGGTTAATGTGGGTAGTTTATAGTGAACGCCTGGCGTATTAACATGTCTTCTTGATCCCACACTAAATGACATCAATGCCTCTACAACTAAAGATTCTGATCATTTTTCTACGACTTTCACATCAAAAAGTCCGGAATCTATTTTGATAATAGTTCCTATCTCTGCATCTTGTATCAATGGCTGATAATCACACAAAAGATCACGATCCCCTCTTTTTTTTTCTTTTGCTACGATTCTAAATTTTTCTCATAAGGTATAAGAAATCGGAGTCTTTACGACTCATGTCCTCACTTGTGGTCATTCTGTATCCAATAAAAGTTCAAATTTCTTCCCTATCTTTTTTTCTACTCTGCGGATAATTTTAACATCTTTAGCTACTGTTTCCTTGGTATAATGAGGGAAATTGAACCTTAAAATTCTGACACCATTTTCATAGCATTTGATCAATTGTTCTTCATTATTGATTGCAGGTCAGATGGTAGCTATAATATTAGTCATAAACAATCTTTATTGTATAAAAATATTTATTTTTTGCTTTAAGCTTTAGGATTTTAGCTAATCATATACATTTTTTTCTGATCTAAGAATTCTTTTGTTAATCTTATTTTACCTTCATCGTTGGCATACATCGTATAGATTATCTCACCCTTTTTTACGGTATCACCAAGTTTTTTGTGAAGATATAATCCTGCTTGCAAATCTAATGGAGAACCAAGTGTTCTCGCGGCTATATTTACCACTTTCATATCAATATCTTTCACTTTACCAGATTTTTCTGCTACGATATTTTTTTGTATTGTTGCTAATTTCAAATCTTCAGACATAATTTTAGGGTCACCATGTTGTGTAGCGATTATTTTTTGCATCATTGTCCATGCCTTACCACTGATAAGTTGTCCATACGCAAGTTTTTCAGCATCTTTCCCTTTTGCCATACCGACAAGTTCAATGATTTTTGCTGAAAGATGTACTGCCTTTTTTTCTAAATCCATAGGTCTTGTTGTGTGTTGTTGCAACACTCTCAAAACTTCTCTTACCTGCATCACTGCGCCTACTCATGCGCCAATCGGCTGTAATGCTTGAGTAATCTCAACATGCATTTTCATACCAAGTTTTTTTCCTACATATTCGTATTTTTTCTTGAGCCACTTCGCTGTTTTCATATCAGGTACTTTAGCACTTGATCAAACCGGGATATCGATAAGTGAATGATTGATTCCCATAGCATACTTTTTTGCCATAATACTTACAACTGTTCTTGAATATGATTGCATAGATAAGGGATAAGCAACCTTGATAAGCTTTTCATCAGCTGGAGCAAGATCTAATCCACCACCTCGCACTAAACAACAGTTATTTTTCTTTACCAAATATTCTATTTCTTTTTTACTAAATGAAATATCCATTAATACACTTACACATTCTCCCGTTGCAGCTGGTGTGGTTATCGCCTTGGAAAATGTCTTTGGCATCTTGATACCAAGTGAAGTCAGCAAGGGGATCATAATCATTGTTGTCTCATTTCCTGATACCCCACCCATACAATGTTTGTCGGCAACTATTCATGGGAAATGAAGCATTTCCCCTGCTTCTGCCATTGCTTTTGCCATCCGATAGAGATCCTCATCCTTCGAAGGAAAAAAGAATCCCATCGCAGAAAAATATGTGGTCAAAACATCAGTGAAACGATTATTTGAAATATCTTTCATAATAGCAGCAATCTCTTTTTGATTAAGTCTTTTCCCATTCAATCATCTTTTGAGTGCATCCAAAGATTCTGAACTATTTTTGGTAAATGCTATGGTAACCAACTGACCACTTTTCAGATTATATTTTTCTTCTATATCCTCAAATATTCCTATTTCTCAACGCTTTATCAGTGTATTACTGAGTGCCGCATCAAAAACAAATTCTGTATCATCATATATGAGAGATACTTTGTCCATACTTGTTATTCCATATTCTCGAGCATCTTGTTCATTGATCAAAACAACCAAGTCTTCTCATTCAATGATATCAATAATTTTAGTTCTTGCAGTAAAGATGTCTTTTTGTGGTGTTTTCTCTTTTGTTTTCTTTGCCATTTTTTGTAAATATAATTTATAAAAGGTATTTAATAATTATACAGTATATGTGTAGTTTTGTCAAATTTAATGGTCGCTTAATGTTTTATTTTTTTTGGCTAAATATACCTTTAGTATGTCAAAAAAAATCATTATAGAGCTTGCAATCAAGAATCACCATACCCAATACCACAATCATATAGGAGTAGTTTCGAATATTTTGTTTAATGGTGTATAGATTATTAGTACGCTAGCTATCAATGATATCCCAGAAGCTCGTACCAAATATTTGTTTGATGTAAATGATAGTTTGTATGATGTAACCTTTAAGGATCTAAAATTGAAAGCGTTGAATATTTCAAACAATATAAGTGTTACTAGTGCCGCTGTCTGTGCCACAATCAAGGGTTGATGTAATATATTGAGGACAAAAACATATACTATCAAAGTTCATAATCCCATAATCAATCATAATGCCAATATAGTCATAATTAATTTATTGTTTAATATATCCGATTTTTTTCTTGCTTGTACGTTCATAACATCATTTCATGCGGGGGTGAATCATAGTGTAAGCGCAGGCAAATTATCTGTAACTAAATTCATAAAGAGTATTTGTATAGCTATTAGTGGGGCGGGAAGTCATATGAGTACTGCAATAAATATAGCCACCAATTCTGCAAGATTACAAGAGAGTTGATAGACCACAAACTTTTGTATGTTTTTAAATATTCATCTTCACTCTTTGATTGCTTCGACTATTGTTATAAAATTATCATCTTTGAGTATTAAATCTGCTGCTTCACGAGATACATCGGTACCAGTTTTTCACATAGCTACTCCTATATGTGCTTCTTTGAGTGCTGGGGCATCATTTACTCAATCTCATGTCATCGTCACTATCTCTCATAAATTTTTCAATATTTTAACAATTCTTATCTTATGTTCGGGTTTTACCCTGGCAAATATTGCGATATCTTGAATTATTTCCGAAAACTCATTATCACTCAAATTATCCATATCTTCTCCACTCAAAACGTTTCAAACTATTCAGACTTCTTTTGCTATTTGTTGGGCTGTTTCTTTGTTGTCTCAAGTTATCATCTTTACTTTTATTCCTGCATCGTAACATGTTTGAATCGCCTCTTTTACTCATTCCCTAGGAGAATCTTCCAAAGCGACTAATCACAAAAATATTAAATCCTCCTTGATATCATCAGATATATTATACTCTTTGTATCATATACAGAGTACTCTGTATCTTTTATGTGCAAATGTATTTACCATAGTTTGTATTGTTTGTATATCTTTATCTTTTATTTTTCTTTTTTCTCATTTTTCATAGATATATTTACAATGCTGAAGGAAAAATTCAGATCACCCTTTTGCATAAACAAAATTTCAATCATCTTCTTTTACGGCAATAGCCATCATTTTGTTATTTGAATTGAATGGGAGTTCTCATAGTCTTTCTAGATCAGAATACTTAGTATCTATGGTAAGTTTATGTCACAAAACCATCAATGCTATTTCCGTAGGACTTCCTCTAAATTCATGTTCTCAATTTTTTAACACAATTTTGGCTTCATTACATATTACACATGATTTTAAAAGTTTGTTTAATGTATCCGTTTTTTTTATATCCGTTTTTTTTCATTTGTAGAATATTGCTCAATGTGTTTCATATCATATTCACGAGATATCAAAAACCTTATCGTCAGCATATATTTCTTTAACTGACATTTCTCATTTGGTAATTGTTCATGTTTTGTCTGAACAAATTACGGTAGTTTCTCAAAGTGTTTCTATAATAGACATTCTACTTACTAGTGCATTTTTTTGAGCCATTCTATATGCTCAAGTTGCTAATGTAGAGATCAATACTACAGGCAATCATTCAGGAAATGCAGAAACAGTAATCGCTATTGAAATCAGTAGTATATCTATAAGTTTATCTTGCGTAAGTACATCAATATTGATTGCCATAACGATACCAGACAATATAGCTACCGTTATAGCAAGTGTCGCCATATATTTCACTATTTTGTTTATTTTCTTTTGAAGTGGGAGATCTTTTGCTGCTTCAGAGATTAAGTTTGATATTTTACCAAATTCCGTGTGGTTTCCTGTTCTCATTACCTCACCTATACAGTGTCAGCTTACTATATGTGTTCACATAAAAATAGTATTTTCGTTGAGTGTTTCAAAAAGTTTTTCTTCTGTTCATTTTTTTCCTACTTCTTTGGATTCTCATGTAAGCATTGACTCGTTTACACGAAGCATTTTTTCTTCTAATATACTACAATCTGCTGGGATTTTATCTCACATATTCAACAATATTATATCTCATGGAACCAAATCTTTGGAATATATTTCTTGTTCTATTCAATCTCTCATTACTGTACATACTGGCTCTATCATTTTTTTGAGTGATTTGAGAGCTTTTTCTGCTTTGTATTCTTGCAAAAATCAAACTCCTATAATTATCAATACTATAAATGATATCACATATCAGGTAGTATTTTTGCCGACAGAAAAAGAGAGTAGTATTGCAAAAAGAAGAAAATACACCATAAAGTTGCCCTTTATCTGTCTAAGAAGTATTTCTTTTATTGAGGTTTCATCTTTTCCTTTTAATTCATTATATCAATACCTTTCCAATCTCTCACTAACTTCAGTTTTGGATAGTCCTTTGTAATGGAGCATGTAAAATATATTAATCAATTAAAATATACTATAATACTATCACTTTATTATTTTATTACAAATAAATATCTGTTCTCCAGCACGATACACCACCATTTCTACGTAATTTCTATGAGATATGTAAAAAAACTTCTTTAAAAAAATACTATAAAATAAAAAAACATCCTATATAGGATGTTTTTTTATTTTATTCTTTATAATAATTTAACTTCTTTCAGATAATTCACTATTTATTGCTCATTTAGCTTCTGTATCTTTTTTCTTTTCAAAGAATTCTATTGCCTGAGTCAATTCTTCATGATCTTTTGCATATTCATGGATATCTATTCATTTTGTATATGCCTCGCAGGCTTGTACCAATGCTGTTGCTCCTTTCTGTGTTCCACCTGGGTGTGCATGACAACCAGCTCCCATCGTAGTAATAAAATCAACATTGCCCATTACATCGATAAATGGTTTCAAAAGTGTCGGATTAAGTCCTCCTGAAATAATTGGACAACATTTTTTAAGATTTCTCCAACTATCATCTTCTTTTGTCAAATGTTGATGATGGTCTTCCTCAACTTTTTTTAACCAATCTTCATCATTTTCTGGAATAGTCCCCCAGGATTGTTGAAAAATATGCCCTGGAGCATCCAAACCAAAAATATTGTGTGCAGCAGTAACATCTTCTTCAGGAGTCCCTGCCATTTTACCTACGCCTGCGGTACCCGTATGGATACCTGATGTTCATGCTAATCTAGCAAATTTTGATAAGACTAATACCGTGTATCCAATAGGATTTTCTGGTCTCGTAAATGCCCCATGTCCTGCTCTATGAAAGTGAATAAATACATCAGGATATTTTCTTCTAAGTGTTTGTACTGCCATCCAACCTGCTGTTGTTCCGTCAATCAGAAACGCATAAGAACCATCTTCCATTCATGAATTTTTAATCATTTCGCATCTAGCTATCATAGTATCGTAATCAGCTGCTGAGACATTGAATGAATGTACTTTTTTCTTTCCTGTCTCTTTGACTGCTTTGGCCATAGCTTCGGCTACATGTTTTACCATCTTATCATAGGGACAAAAATCTTGATCTGCTTGTGGTTCATCATTTTTTACAAAATCACCACCTCCTACTCGAAAATCATAGGCTACTTCAGCATATTCTGCAGAAGTGAGTCCCATCTTAGGTTTGACAATAGTACCAAGAATCGGTCTATCATACACATTGAGATATTTTCTCATATCATCTAATGTATAACTTGGTCCGTCATATTTTTCCAACATCGCTGGTGGAAATCGTACGTCCAACAATTTCAATGCTTGAATTTCTTTCATTCAGAAGATATTTCCTGCAATATAGGTGAGAATGTTTTGTACATTTCCTCAGCTATCTCGAAGTCTTGTAGGATATGCAATCCACACGATATTTTTTTTCATATCTAGCTTATACACAAGTGCATTCATTTCACGAGAGAAAGGTGTTTCTGTATTTACAAGAAAATTTGTTCCTGTACTAGATTCTGCTGACACCTCACAAGCTGCCTGGAGAATATTTAGTTTTCCTCCTGGAATAATATGAAATGCACAGAGCATATATTCTCCATTTTGTGGATTCTTGAGGTCTAAATCTACATACGCTAATTGGTGAGGATTAAGTGTTGTAAATAATTCTTTGATGTCCATTTTTTATAAAGTTTACAATTTAAAAAGTTGTTATACTATTATTTACTCTATATTAGTCTGCAAGAAGTTTTATATATATGGAACTTCTGCATTTTCATTTGTCGTAATGTATTTAATTCCACTTTTTTTACCTAAAGTATATCCTTAATAGTATACTGATTTTTTTTTCTCTAGCAAATTTTTTAACTATTTAATTGCTGTTCTAGATTTTTTGTTGCCTGATCGCCGGATATTTTGGAATCTAAACTGTTTACCATGGTCATAAACGATTGATTTCTCTTCCATTTTCCGACATTATTATCTTCTTTATTGGTTCCTGCTGCTGCATTGAAATAATCATTCATCATTTCCACATCTATGATAGCTATCCCTCCTGTCTGTTTTTCAAAACATTTGAAGAATGCCGCCAATTGTTCTTCAGGTCATTGATTCGTACTTTCATTTACATTATTTGGTATAATACCTGGATTGGTGATTGATTGGATAGCAAACATTTCTTGGTTATTCTCTTTATACGACAATAAAGATGATATAGATTTTGGTTCCTCTCTATACTTGAGTAAAGTATTGATGTTTTTTTGAAATCATTGCAGTTGATTTATCGAACCCATCGAATAATATTCTAAACTTTTATATATAAAATTATAAAAAGCGTGAGATTGAGGTTGTGCGTTTGGAGTAATCATATATCCAGAAGTAGCTCTATCGATGTTTTTTCCGGTCAGAGAAAATATATCATGAGTAATTATATCTTTGATAATATATTTTTTGAGCATATCCTTTTGGATATCCATATCGCTACTTTTCTGTACCTTATTTTGGAGATTTTCTGTAAAATTTCTAGCATAATCATCTATGCTTTCTGCTTCAGTTAATAGTTTATGATATTCCATATTCTCCGGCTTTGCGGCTTCTATAAAATCTCCAAATCTTGGTAAAGTAATCAATGGTATTTGATCTTCTTCGTCTCATGATCCCAAAGTTATCGGACTTTGGTCTGATATTGTTTTTTTGTTCAAAAAACTTTTGTATGTAACATTTCCTGTGAGTAAATTGTAAGATAGTGCTATCTTTTTGCCGTTGAGTGTCCCATTGATATGGAACATCATATCTGGAGATACCGCATCCCTATTTTCATCTATCTTGAGTTGCTGGATGACATTATCTTTTTCACTGATATTTACATCCATATATTTTTGGAGCGTCGTAATGCATTGTGATATAGCGGTATCTTGGATAAGTACATTAGTTTTGTTGATTAATTTTTCTTCATATGGTTTCCCTTGTTCTTTGAGCTTGGGAAGTAATGAGGTGATTGTTTTTTTCTGCTCGTCTGGTGTATCATTTTTGATTGTCATATCATCATTGAGGTATTCCATATATTCAGAAATTTTTTTACCCGTTTCTTTGGTATCTAAAGATTGATATCGAACCAGTAGTTTTTTATAGTATGCCTTATCTTTCATTCACTGTGGAATCCATTCTGTGTTTTTGTTTTTTTCAAAATAACTAGCAATATCAGAGTCCATATTTATATTCTCTATCATTTTGCTATATGCATCATTTTTTTCATATCTTTCCGTCATAGATTGTTTCGCATTTTCATATACTATTTGCAGACCAGAAGATCACATATCTATTCCTAATTTTTGGTTAACTTCATAATATTCTATCACCAATGCATTAAATTCTGCTTTGGCTTCGGAATTCATTTTTGACTGAATCTCTGGACTAGCCAATTGTTCTAAACGATAATTATTTATTAATATATCTTCTGCCTTCTCCTCACCATACAACTTTAATAATGTACCGTACGATGGCGCTCATTTAGCTTTTTGTGCATAGACCATATATCCCTTTTGTTTGTCTTCACCTTTAAACGTTCTTGTTTTAGTATTTATTATCCATTCGCTGAGATATTCATTGCTATTTACAAATCTATCAATCCTCTCTTCAACATCTATCAACTGATTTAAATTCAATATTTGTTCAGGTGTTTCATTGTTTTTGTATTGAATTTTTTCTTTTTGTACGTTTTGAATTTCTCATCTTAAAAATGCTACTAATTGTATGGGACTCAATTTTTTAAATTTTGAAATTTGTTCTTGTGTAAAATTAGACATATACGTATCTACTTCTCCGTTTGGAAAAGCACTTATGATTGACCTTTTTTGTTCTATAGAAAATTTATTTATTACTTCAGGATAGCTATGCAAAGAAATTGTATCACCCTGGAGTATTCTCTTTCTAATGCGTTCATTCTGATCTAATGTCCCTGTATATTTTTCATTTTTTCATTCTACTTTTGACATCTTTACCAATCGTTCATGATTTGTTTCTTTAAATTTATTTCGATTAATTCAAAATTTTTTACTTACCAAATCAGCAAGTGTATCATATTTATCAACTGATAGTTTGTTGGTTGATTCTATATCATTCATATCATCAATTTTTTTATTTTAAAATTTAACTTATTTTATCATCCATGGATACCACTTTTTGAGTGATTTTTTGATATCTTTTGGTTTGATAATACCGTATTCTGTAATGATTCATGTTATGAATTTTGCTGGCACCATATCGAAAGCATAATTGATTATTTTGAGTCATTTCGGAGCATCGGATCGAAGTTCCTGACCAGATCTTTGTTCTATTTTTACCGTATTTTCTGTATCTACCTTGAGTAAGCTTCCAACAATATATACCGGTATCTTGGAATGCCAAGCTGCTAATGCTATACTAAAACTTCCTACTTTATTGTAGATATCACCAGTGATTTTTATAGCATCTGAGCCGATAATAACCATATCGATATCTATATCTGATTCATAGATATTATCTACAAAAAATGGTGCGGTATCATCAGTAATCATTGTATCAGGCACGCCAGCTTTCACTAGATCAGCTGATGTTTTTCTTCACTGATACAACGGTCTTGTCTCTGTATTGAATACTTGTATTTTCTTACCTTGTTGGTGTGCTATTACCAAAAGCTTCACCACGGATCCGCTATGGCAATGGGTCATAATGGTCATTCATTTTTTTATAATTTTGGCTCCAATCAAGGGTCTGAGGGTTTCTTCCGTTTCTATGTCTTGGAGATACGCCTTGCACGTTTTAAAGAGTGTTGTTTGTATTGTTTTAAGCTCTGACTTTTTATCTATCAATGTTTTATAGCTTGCTAAACATGCTTTGAGACCGTTAAACAACATCGGCTCTGTCGCTCTTGCAGTTTTGATAAGTACGATAGCTTGTTTGAAAAATGTATCAAATTCTTTGTGGTTTTTAAAACTTTGATTTTTTATTTCTTTTGCGAGAATATCCATTCATGCTTTGGCGATATTGGTTGCTCACTGAATTTTTATGCTTTTGATGTCATCAGCAACTGTTCTAATAGGGATAAGGTTCATCATAAGAGGAGATTAAAGGTTAAATGTTTTTTCTATGTCATATTTGAGTAAATGCTTTTGTGTGTAGATCAAATGAAGCAATAAGCTTATACATATTTTTGATATTACCGTCGCTTAGATGCCAAAGACAGCTAAGTATTTTTTTGATAAATACTCTATTGTGTATATCTTCTCACCCATATCATTCCTTGGTATGAAATCGTTTTTGTAGTTCTTCATAGCTAAGTTTTTTGAGATCTTGCATTTTTTCAAGGAATTTTTCAAATGATTTTTCTTTTTCATTAGATTTTTCGAGAGGAAACATTTTATGAATTGTAGCATTCTTTAATAGCAAAAGCATATCTTGATAATTTAGGATGTTAGCACCGTCTCCATAATTGATTGCTTTCTTTTTTTGTTTGCGACTTATACGCAGTTCAGCTTGTCCTCACCTGGGGGAATATATCAATGCATAAATATTTAAGAAATTCTTTGGCTCACTTTGATTCACCTGATCCCTTACTCATGAACTCACTACGAATAACTTTAATGGCCCATGAGAAAATCAAAATAATTTTGGAATATCTTTTCTCGTAAATACTTCCGTATTAAATTCCTCATTGCCTATATGGACAAGAATGTTTTCTCCTTCATATCTCATTAAGGTATACAGTCCTGCTGCGTTTCCTACTTCTGCTTCTTTTCCTGTATCTATGCAATAATCAGCTACTCCATCAGTTTCATAATAATATTGTGCTAATCTTGTAAATACACCTATATTATAATTTCTCATATATTCTCATTGATTTTCCTGATTCTCAAAAACATCAGCGATTTCATCCTCTTGATTGGGATGTTTTTTATTCAAATATTTATCATCACTATGTTCTCGTTTTTTTTCCATAGAGCAAAATCGAGGTAAAAGCATTGATAATTAAGTATATTCGTACTTCTCTTTTTTTGCAATTTCAAGCTAAAAAATAAGCATATTATACTAGCTAATTTGTTAAAATGGGGTATAGTAGTTTTCCACCCGGGTGCATACTAAAAAAAGACGCTATTGGGCGCCCTTTTTCTTTATTGATATATTTATTGAATATTATTTACTAATTTCGGCTATATAATAGATTTTCTTGGTTACTAAATCATATAATTCTACCATAGGAACTTCGTGACTATATCATTTTTCTTTCATATATTTTGCAATCACAGGATACACCTTCATGGGTCCTATCATAGCGGAAAATGTATTTTTCATAGGAAATTCTACGACTATTTTATTTCCTTCAGGAAGTGTCTTGATTTGAACATCCGTAACAGCATTCAATTTCTCAGCATCCTGTGGATCAATACTAGCTCCAATATCACTTCTTAGAAGGTCTCATGAAATCACTGCTGGATCATCATAATAGATACCTACTCCCGTTGCAGAAATGATGCCTGCACCAGAAAGTACTTCATATACTTTGGTCATTGATGGTCAGACTTTTCCATAATTTCCTACAAAACTGACATATGCTATCGTATAGGGACCCATACCTTGTTCTTTAACCTCTAACTTAGTAAATCCCCCGAGATACCATCGATTGATAAGTGCTAAAACCACTAGTATTATAAGAAATATCCCAATGTTTTTGAGCGATGTTTTTAAAAATTTCATAGAGAGCATATAAATAAGTAAAAATACTTTATGTAGTACATATTAGCAATCTACGGTAAAATAACAAGTTTTTCAAAAAATAAGTAAAATTATTTGGTTTTTAAACATTAAAATAAAAATAGACGAGTATGTCTATTTTTATCACTTTATAACCGTTTCGTATGTAAAATACTATATTTTTGTCACTGCAACTTTACCATCAGGATCTATACCTTTGATTTTTACTTTGATTACTTGTCCGAGCTTGAAATGTGCAGTAAGCGGTGTTGTCAACCTTTCTCCAAGATTGGAAATATGACAGAGTCCCATTTTCTTTTTTGGAAGTTCTACAAATAGCCCATAATCTTCGATTCTCTTTATCTTTGCTTCAAACTCTTGACCTACTTCTAGATCAGAAGCTATTTCTAAGACAATAGCAACTACTGTATCAATAACCGTTTGATCTCTATGACCGATATAACATGTTCCGTCATCTTCAAAATCTATCTTTACTCCAGGATTTCTTTCAATGATTCCATTGATTATATCACCACCCTTTCCGATAACTTCCCTTACTTTTTCTGGTTTGATGTGGATAATCTTAATCTTTGGTGCATATTCTCAAAGACTTGTTCTTGGTTCAGCTATAGTTTGTAGCATAACATCCATAATTTCATTATATCCTTCAAATGCCCTATCGATAGTTTCGTGAATGATATCCATAGATATTCCTTTCAATTTTGTATCTAACTGGATAGCAGTTACTCCATCTCTCGTTCCTGCGACTTTGAAATCCATATCTCCGGTAAAATCTTCCGTAGCCATAAGATCATTGAGTACTATATGTTTAGTAATATTATCGTCATCATCATGATCCGTCATCAATCCCATAGCAATACCAGCAACGGGTTTTTTGATAGGCACTCCAGCGTCCATAAGTGCTAACGTTGATCCACAAACAGATCCCATAGATGTGGATCCGCCTGATCCTAAACACTCAGAAACTGCTCTGATAGTGTAAGGAAATTCTTCCATTGTTGGCAAGACCTTTTCTAATGCTTTTTCTGCCAATCTTCCGTGTCAGATTTCTCTTCTTCCTGTTCATCTCGTCCCTTTTGCTTCACCTACAGAAAATGGAGGGAAATTGTAATGATGGAAATATCTTTGATGTACGTTATTGTTTTCCATATCATCGAGAATCAGATATTCTTTTGGTCCTCATAAGGTAACGGTGGTTAATACTTGGGTATCACCTCTTCGGAACAATCCGCTTCCATGTACTCTTGGTAAGCTTGCTACTTCACAATAAATCGATCTGATCTCTTTTTGAACTCTATCATCTATTCTTTTCCCTGTATCGATAGTACGATGGCGAAGGAAATATTTGATTACCGTAAAGACTCACATTTTTACTTTCATTTCTGTGAAATCTGTTTGTTCACTATCAGCGATATGGTCTTTGCAAAGTGTCAAAACTTCTCTTTCATACAGAGATGATAATTCATTGAATGGTACTTTACTATTTCCTGTAAGCGCTTCTAATTTATCTTTGGTAAGAATATTGCTGATATATGCTATAAGTGCTTCTGATGGTTTATTATACATAACTTCTTTTGGTATTATGGTAAGTTTTTTAAGAAACTCTGTCTGATAATCACATGACACATCAATAGCTTTTTGTCCTACTACAAATGCTTCTTTGAGCAATTCTTTTGCTACTTCGTTTCCTTCTGCTTCAATCATATTGATTGATCATTTCTTTCCTGCCACCAACAAGAGAAATAAACTTTTTTCTGACTCTGCTCTCGTTGGGTTGATGATAAATTTACCATCAATATATCCTATCTGAGCTGCACCTACGGGACCGTCAAATGGTATACCGCTAGCTAAGATAGAAAGTGATGACCCTATAATCGTTGCTACTCCTAAATCAATTTCTTGATCAAGAGCAAGTGGCGTAATAGTAATAACAACATCATTTATCATCCCTTTAGGGAACATTGGTCTAAGTGCTCTGTCACTCAATCTACAATAAAGAACGGATTGGTCAGAAGGTCTCCCCTCTCTTCTTCTATATGCTGCCCCACCTAATCTTCCTGCTGCAGAAAAACTTTCTCTAAAATCAATCATTAAAGGAAGGAAATCTGAATCTGGTCTTGGATTTTTTTCCATAACAGCAGAACATAGTAATACGCTTTCTCCAAATTGGAGCTTAATGGAACTATCAGCTTGTACTGCAAGCTTTCCCGTTTCAAACGAGAGTGCTTTTCCTTCTCGATCGAAGGACTGCGTGTGGAGTTCAAACTCCTTTTTTTTGATAGACATAATAAAAACATAGATAATAAAACTGGGACATGGAACTAGGAACTAGTCTTTGTCTCAAAAAAGAAAATATGTATAATTAGACAGATTAAAACAGCCATTAGTTATTTACAATCAACTCTCAGTTGTTTTAATCTGTCTCGCTAATTATCACAAGATTCTTTCACAAAAAATATAACAATTAGGAGCTTAAATGCAAAAAGAAATAAAAAAACTGATACGGGAAACCGTATCAGTAGAATTATTAGTCATTAAAGATAGCATATTTTACTTTGTCTTCTTTCAAAACGATAAGGATTGAATCCTCTAATAGAACTTTTTTTCTTTCCCCCTCTTGGGTAAAGGTCACTGTGCCGTTATTTTTTGCAGTAATGTCAATAAGCATACCAAACCGTGGATTTGCCTGATCATATTGAATAATCTTACGATTATCAATAATCACGATTAAAGATCCACGTAATTTGTAATTGGGATGGGTACAAAATTTTTCTGCTTGCTCCACAGTTAATCGAGCTAAACCAATGAGCTCTTTTGTATTTAATGAAATGTTCATAGCTATATATTTATTTTGTTTTAGAAAAAAACTATAGATAAAAAATCTAGAAAGTCAATTCTTTGTTTTTTTAATAATGATATGATTTCCCCTGTTCTATAGTTCCAATCCTATAGAGTTGTTCTAATAAGGTAACCTTGGCTAGTCCATGGGGAAGCGTAATAGCTCAGAAAGAAATTTTATAATCTATATAACTCGACAGTAATTGTTCGTCAAGCCCGTATGGTCAGCCTATAATAAATACACAATCATTATGCGTACAAAGTATATGAATATCTATCGTAGTCAATTGTTTCCCTTCTTTACTCAAAAGAATTTTTTTGTATGCTGAAAATTTTTTGAGATGAGCAATACTATTTTCCGTATCGGCTTTGATTATCTGCTGAGTGTTTCCATTTTTACTTGGTTTAATATTTTCTATTTTTACTGATTTACCTAAACGTTTGGTATACTCCTCTACTACCTTCTCTCGATGTTTATCAGAATCACTAATACTCAATATCACAAACATCATCGAAATAAAAAATTAAAAATTAATAGTTTACCAATCGAATAATTATTCGTTTTGGTAACTATATATTCTTCAATCAAAAAATAAGAAATATATTTTTTGAAGGAGAATATATAATGAATAATGTTGGTATTTGTCTGATCACCAACTATCGTAAATTATACAATAGTTTGTTCCAGTGGTTCCTACATTATTCATCTTTCATTATCCATTATTCATTAATTAATATTGTATATATTTCGGAGGCTGTCCGTTGTATGGACTGAGCACCTTGAAGATATCTCCCTTTTGGATGCCTCTATGTTCAAATTCTTCTAAGATTCATTTTTGCCCAACTTGTTTCCAAAATCGTGCTTCTGCTTCATCATTTCCTCGTTGGAGCATCCGCACAAGTTTTGCAAATTCTTCGTTATAAATTTCTCGAACGTTTACATATTGAGCGTCTCTTGCTGAAATATAATTTTCATTGATCAATACTTCTTTTTCCTCTTCACTGATATTTCTGATTGAATTTTCTCTATGTTTGATTTCATGATGAGGGATATTTTCGATATGATACACTTCCTGCACATCGGTCTTTTTGAGGACTTCAACAATTCTTTTCAATCGTTCATCAATGCCGAAATGGGTCGCAGCAGATATTGTAAAGGTATATTCTTCGAGTAATTTTTTCGTGATTTTTGTTCAGAATCATTCTTTTTTGAAAAATTCAAGTATCTGTTTCCGAAGTTGTGTTTTATATTCCTTGAGAATTTCTGGATCGTTAACTAGATCATATTTATTGATCAAAATAAGTATCCTTTTCTCGATAACTAATTTTCCTTCTTCATAAATAAATAACGTAATCATCCCCTTATCTTCTTTGATTTGAATCTCTACGGCATTTGGATCTTTACTAAATTTTGTACGTGTATAGGTACAAATCTCATCAAACAATTCTGGTATCTCGATAATTCATTGATCATATCTCGATATATCTCCTATCATACAAAAAACTCTCGCTTTGAGGATATGACGCAAAAATGCATTTCCCAATCCCCTTCCTTCAGCAGCTCCTTTGATAAGACCTGGGATATCTATTACATTGAAATGTGTATCTTGTACAGTTACCGATCAAAGATTTGGTACCAATGTCGTAAATGGATAATCAGCAACTTTTGCTTTAGTATTTGAAATACTGTTTATAAGACTTGTCTTCCCAACACTTGGCGTTC
>Ga0247841_10003995_pt1 | contig 26161 bp, 61 predicted proteins | sample LaCruzMarch2015__2_FD_192410 | JGI IMG/M metagenome (GOLD analysis project Ga0247841, IMG submission 192410) | Freshwater microbial communities from meromictic Lake La Cruz, Castile-La Mancha, Spain - LaCruzMarch2015_18m | ecosystem: Environmental > Aquatic > Freshwater > Lake | place: Spain... | reverse complement strand
TGGATTATATATTTTTCAGATAGACCATGTAAAAGTATTTGGGCGAAAAGTATAAAAGAAGTTATGGAAATATATCCGTTTGCGATTAGAGTTGATGAAGCATATTAAAAAAAAAAAAGGGGGGGGTTATATGGATATATATAGATTAGCAGAAATTCAAGCAAAAATTCAGGGCAAAGTAACCATATTAGAAATTTTTGATAATATGGTAAAAATAAGAAAGTGGTTAGATATACACAGAAATAAAACAGCAGAAAAAATTTTATCAGGTGGCGATATATATAATTATAAAAATAGAATTATAGTTAATAATAAAGGGGGTTACTATGGCCGAGTTTGATTTGGTTGGTTATATAATGGAATTTGAAGCCGGAAATTTAAGAGGACAGGGAGTATTAGATTTATTTAGCCATTTAATTAAGACAGGCAAGGCCTGGACATTACAAGGAAGTTATGGCAGATATGCAAAAAATTTAATGGATAGGGGTTATTTATCCCCAAAAGGAAATATATTAAAAACCGTTTAAAATTAAAAAGTAATAATTTACATAACTTATTTAAAATCAAGGAGTTATGAAAATGGAAAACAAAATTTTAAAATTTAAAAACAAAGACAAAGTAAAAATAAAAGCAACAGGTTATAAAGCAACAATTTATGACTATGAAGAAATAGCGGAAAAATACTTAATAAGATTTAATGGTAGACATAGTTTGGATTTATTTGCCGAGAACGAATTAGAGGGTATTTAAAAAATGATTAGAGCCAGGTTACAAAAAGAATTACAGGAATTAGCCGAGAATATTTGTAGAGAAGAAAATAAAAAAGAATTCCCGGCCATTCATTTTAAACATAATAGACGAGGACATACCTATTATAATACGGGTTACATTTCAATTCCTATTTGGAGTATTAAAGAGGGGAGAAATTTTCTTAATTATTATCTGATACATGAAGTTACCCATTTTATTTTAAATAAAGGCCATTGTTTAGAATTTAAAAATAAAGAAATAGAAATTTTATCCAGGTATGGATTAGAGCCGATTTATGCAAAAGTTTATGTTAAAAAATTATTAAATGCGAATAGCCAGGTGGTTTGGGATAGAAGATTTTTAGGTAGAACCAGGCCAATAGCAATTCCAGGCCAAGAGATTAAGGCCAGGATTAGCGTAGAAGCCCGGAAACACCAGGCCGAGCCAGGAAGCCAGGCCGAACCACAAGGCCGAGCCAGGAAGCCAGGCCAAGAGCCAAGCCAGGAAAATATAGGCCAGGCCTTGACAATTCAAAATTCATGTGGTATAATTGTATTAGAGATAGGAAAGGAGATTTAAAATGGCCAGGCCAAAAGGAAGTAAAAATAAAATTAAAATATTGACACCTGAAAAAGAAATCAGGGTTGAGAAGCCAGGAAATAAAAAAGATACGAACCAAGAAATAAAAAGATTAAAGAAATTAAAATTACAATGTAGGCCAGGAAGCCAAGAACGAATTGAATTACATAGACAAATAAAATTATTAAAAGCAAAATTGGTTATTATTAAAGAAAATATTACACCTGAAAAAGAAGAATTGATTAAGAAGATAGAAGCCAGGAAGCCGATATGGTGGAAAGATTTAAATATAGATTTAACAGTTTTTACTATTGAAGAATTAAAAGAACATTATAATTTGATAATAACAGGAAGAAGCCGATTATAAAAAGGAGATTAACATGAAATACGAATATAAAAGATTATTATTGAGAACAATAAAAGATATTAAGAAAGCAGAAAATCATAAAAATAACGGGTGGAAAATTATAAGCGTAGGGATAAATAATATTCTTTTAGAAAAACAAATAGGGGGTTTAAAATGAAGAAATATTTATTAGAAACACAAGAAGCAACCTATTTGAGAATTTGGCAAAGAGTTAATTTTGGAAAAGAAATTTTAGAGCCGAAATTTTTTGAGGATAAAGATATACCCGGAAGCCTTGCATACAGTTTTAAATTGTCCGTTTATCAGTATGACACAGACACACGATTTTTTAAAAGACATAAGACAGTATATTCAGTTAAAAGTAATGAGCCTATTTATAATTATTTAGATACAGGCCGGGTAATAAGTTTAGACGATAGGAGAAATTATTATACGAGCCATGATAATAGTGGATTTTATATTTTTAATAATTTAAATATAACAGATGAAGAAGTATTAAATTTTGAAGCATATAAAGATAGAGATTTACTTAATATAAAACTATTATCTGAAACAATAGACGGAAAAATTTATTTGATATATGATGAAGATTTGGCCAAGATTAAAAAAGAAGAAGAAAAAATAGGAAATTCTGAAAAAGAAACAGAAATAAAGAACGAACAAGAAGAAGAACGATTAAAAAGTTTAATTAGACAATATGACAAGATGACATTATTGGAAGATACAGATACCATAATCAAAGATAATTATTTTATAGATAAAAAACATGGATTTAAAGTAGAATTTAAAGATAAAGTAGTTAAAATTTTTAATAAAAAAGATTTGATAAATGATAATGTATATCAGGGAACATTTATAGAAATTGACTATGGAAATTTCCTTTATAAATTATCACAAATTTATTATTTAGGAAAATTGGAAAATCCATTAGAAGCAAAATTATATACTATTGATAAAAAAATATTGGATTTTAAAATTTATTCTTATGATAAGGAAACAAAAGCAGAAGTATTTTTAAAAGAAATTAAAGTAGAAAATTTATATAATGATAAAGATAAATTAAGAATTAAAGTAAATGGTATAAAAATGCCGAAGCAAAAAATGAATATGTTATTTAATTTTATAGGTGGTAACAGAAGAAGTTACTATCATGGTGGAATTGAAAATACCACAGTTATTGAAAGATTAACTAATTTGGAAAAATATTTAGAGCAAATACGATATTATAGTGGCACACAATTGGAATTATTGAGTGGTAGAACGGTAGAAATAAAATTAAATGAGAATATTATTCCCATACATTTCAATATTAAGGCCGAAGATAAAGACCATTGGACAATTGGAATTGATGATTTTTCAATAAAAAGAAATTACCATGATGTAAGAAATTCTTTTAATTATTTAAGAGGTGGTGGATTAAGTGAAATAAGCAATATTTGTGTTAATCTTAATGCCGGGAAGAAATTAGAAGATATTTTAATAAGTAAAGTTATAGGTTATGTAGAAAAAAGAAGAATAGCCGAAGAACGAGCCGAGAAACTATTTACAGAATTTTTAGAACAGAATAAGACCAGGATATTCCAAAAAAATGGTGGATATATTGTTAAGGGCAAATTAAAAAATTACCTGGTTAAAATGAAAGACAATGACAATGATGTAGGGGTTTGGAGTTACCCGGCAAATGAATATGTATGTATAAATGAAAAGACAAAAGCCGGGCAGTATTTATGTAAGTATGATAAACTATTACAATTTTGTTTATGTATGTTAAATGACGGAAATTTAAGGGAAGAAATATACACGATACATTAAAAAAAGGAGTTTTACATGGATAATATAAATGATTTAATAGAAATAGTGAGGTATAAAATTATTCTATCAGGTAGTAAGTTATTGTGGAACGACATTATAGAAAAAGAAAAAAACGCAATAAAAAGAACGCAATTACGACAGTTATTTTTTCAGGCCGGGGGTATTTTAGAAGAGCCAGGCCAGGAAGCCAGGCCTTGACAATTCAAAATTCATGTGGTATAATTGTAGTAGATACACAACAGTAAAAGAAAGGGGGTGGAAAAATGATTAAAGTAACTATTCTTGACGAAACAGGACATACGGAAACAGCAGTAGCAACAATAGAAGAATTAAAAGAAAAGGTAGATTTAAAGGATAAGTTTGTTTTCGCAGACGGAAAATATGTTAATACAGTTACGCTTGACGGGATTATAGAAATGCCCAACGAAATTGTAGTAACAGACAGTCTGATAGGTGGGTAAACGGGTAATTCTTATTTAGGCCTAAAGGGTAGAATTACCCGAAAAAAAGTAATTCTACCCTGCTTTTAAGGAGATAATAACATGAGAACAAAAGACAATTTAAAAATAGGAATAATTGGTTGTGGTGGAATTGGAAGTTATTTTATCAGGGGTTTATCTGAATTGATAAAAAAAGATATATCCGGCCTGGATAGAATAAACATAATGGGAGTAGATTTAATTGATGATGATATGGTAGAAGAAAAGAATTTGAGTTACCAAAATTTTGATATTGAACATTTAGGCCGAAGCAAAGCCGAAGTATTATCTGAATTGACAGGATATAAGGCAAGAGCCGAGAAGATAGAGAAAGCCGAGCAATTGGTTGGTTATGACCTTATTATATTGGCAGTAGACAATAACGAAGTAAGAAATATTGTTTATCAGTCAGGAAAGCAATTTTTAGATTTAAGAGCAAAAGGTAAAAGTATAATGGCCTATTTAACGCAAAAAGATGACCTGGAATACTTGGAAGTAACCAAAGATACAGGTTTAAAGGGTGGTTGTCAGTATGGCCGAGATATAGAAGAAAAGACCATAGAATTTGGCAATAGAATTGTGGCCGAGATAGGTTTGCAGTATTTGGTTGATTATTTAAGAAATAAAATAGTTACGAAGAAGTATATAGAAATGATATAAATTAAGTATAAAACGAAAAGCCGGAACATTAAATTTTAGAGATAATACTCTAAACGGAGAAAGCCGACTAATACTTAATTAAATAAAAAGGAGTAAAAGATGATATATATAATATTATTTTTAACATTGGCCTTGTTAATTGGAATTGAAATAGGATTAAAAATAAAAGAATTGGAGAATATAACTAAAAGAAATAGAGGAATTGAATATTGGAAAAGTATAAATAAAATTATATTTATACCACGTAATATATTTTCAATAAGGGAGTGGATATTGTTATATAAATTAAGTAGAGATAGCGATATAGTTGGGTTTAGAAAATCATAAGGAGAATAAGATGAGAAAAAGTAAATTTTTTGGATTTGTAAAATATGGAAGTAATGGATATGTATTAGAAATTTTGGGTAAAGAATATGGATTTTATTCACGCAACAGGTGGGAAGCATTAAAGAGTGGGTTATATTTTTGGTGGATAAATTATTAAATATAGTATAAATAAGTATAGAAAAAGGAGAATACTATGGCACAGACTATAAAGGAGAATACTATGGCACAGACTATATGGGAAAATAAGGTTATAGTATGCGATATATGTAGAAAAAATGAGATGAAACAGATAATCAACATCAATAATGAGTGGTTGGGTGTATGTAATGAGTGTAAGACTAAAAAAGAGAGTGAAAAATGCACAAGTTAATGCACAAAATCAATATTTTTTTTAATTTATCCGGCCAGATGGTAAAAAAATTTTATATTTCCGGCCAGATGCTTATAAAATTTAAATTTTTAGAATGGCCGGAGGCAGATTGCCGGGTATTAAAATTTTTAATTTATAGTGCCCGGGGAGCTAAAAATTATTTTTTTCTTCAGTGCCCGGAGGAAATTGCTGGAAAAATTGAAATTTTCCGGGCTTTTAAAAAAATAAATTTTTATCTTCCAGCGTATACCAGCGAAAAACTATTTTTGAAGTTATTATAACATATTATAACAAAAGGAGTTATAAATGAGATATTGTAAAAAATGTAAGATATTAACAACGCCATACTGTTATAATAAAGGATTTAAGAAGAAATGCCCTTATTATAAGAAGTAAGGCCAGGAAGCCAGGCCAAGAGCCAAGCCAGGCCAGGAAGCCAGGCCAGGAAGCCAGGCCAAGCCAGGAAGCCAGGCGTCAAGCCAGGCCAAGCCAGGCCAAGCCAGGCCAGGAAGCCAGGCCAAGAGCCGAGCCAGGAGAAGATACAATACCTGGTATTCAAAAAAATTAGCATACAAGTCAAAATAAAGTATTTAAATAGGTTATGTCTATATAGAGTAGCAGAAATAGTCAGGAATTAAAACAGGAGTATAAAATGATAAAAATAACTAAAACAGAAGAACGATTTAAAAAATTTGTAACAAATATGAAAACAGCAAAAACAGACAAGGATATTGCGTTGATAAGTTGGGATTTGGTAGAAGATTATCATGGTTTTAAATATAATTGGTTGGCAAGGCGAAGTTTGGTTATTATTGATAATATATTTAAAAAAGATGAAGGTTTAAATAAATTTTTATATAACAATACAGGCGGATTAGATAAAAAATAATTTTTTTAATTTTTTGCGGGAAGGTATCCAATTTTAAATTTTAAGGATACAACAGAAAAATTAAGAGGTGAAAGGAAAATATTTTATGGATACAACAAAAATAACGATACATAAATTTGATAATAAGTTTATATTAAAAATAGGCATAAAATTCCATGAGGAAACGCCATTTTCTACCTATATAGAAGCAAAGCATAAAGCCGAAGATATGATTTATAAATATGGAAATAAATATGAATTTATTGAAATTACGAGGTAGTTATGTTTAGATTAGGGATTATATATAAAAATGGAGAAATCACAGGAGAAACCTTTAATACAAAGGCCGAAGCAGAGAATTATATCCTGGAACAGACAAAAGAAATTAAACGGGCAGACGTGAAAAATTTAGATACAGGAGAAAGAGAACAGTTATATTAAAAAAGGGGGATATATGAAAATTAAATATACCGAATTAGATTTAAAGAAATTGAAAAAGGAATATGAAGAAAATTTTATCAAATTGAGTGCAACAGTAGGGAGAAAAGAACATAAGAAATATTTAAAAATAGAAAATTTATTAACTAAAAAAAATACTCAAATTTTAAAGGATTTGGGGGGTAATTGGAAAAGTAATAATGATGATATAATATTAAATCCTAAAAGTATATTTGCATTGGCAACCAGGCAATTATTATTTGAAGAAAGAAAAGGATTAAGGAGAACCTTTACAGCATTGGATATTTTTAAATATGCAAGAAAAATAAGGAATTGGGAAGATATATATGGAAAAAAAGGGTTAGAAACAGCGAGAATTTTAGGTAAAGTGGAACACAGAAGCAGAAAATTTTTAAGATTAGGTAAATAACAGTATAGGGAAACTAAACGAAGCATTAAACGGGGGGAAATATGAATAGAAATAGTAAAAAAATAAGTAAGAAAACGGAAAAGAAATATTATTTATTGCAATTTCAGATAATAGACGGAGAGCATGAACATACCCAAAGAGGAATTTGTAAAAAAGAGTATATAGAACAGGCAGAAAGTTTTGGAAAAGACTTTGCGGAACAAGATACAAATGGTGGTCATTGGTTTACATTTTTAGATAAAACAACAGAGTGCCAATTTGACGGAGTAAGAGAAATTTCAAAAGTACAGGCAAAGACTTTGCAAGATTTGGGAGTAGTGAGCATTATAGACGGAACAGGTTATATAAAATAAAAAATAAAAGGAGTATGCGTGATGAAATTTATAAAAATTATCTGTCAAAAGTGTGGCCATATAAAAGAAATATCTGAAAGTGAGAAAAATCTATATAAATATGGAAGTGATAAAGAGCATTGTTTTATTTGTGGGGGAGAATACAGAGTTTTAGAAGAAAATGATAGTGATAATGATGAAGATGATGAAGTTACAATAGGAGAGGTTGTTCATTTAGATTTAATAGAGGGCATGAAAAGGAATATAAATAAAATGGGAAATGATAAAGTATTTAAAATAATAGAAAAATTCAAAAATGCGTCAATGAGATTAAATCAAAGAAAATTATTTTTAGAGGCAGGGGGAGAATTTCCTATAACAGAGGTAAAATTATGAATATATACTTTTATGAAACAATAAGGCCAACAATAGACCATGAATTATTAGAATTATCTAATTATGACGAAAAAGACATAAAAAGATACTGTCCAAACCTTAATCTAATAACAAGTGAGCATAAAGTAAAATCAGGCTATTGTTATAATTATGCGTTAAATAATTATAAATTATGCGATATAGATGAAAATTATGATTATTTAAAATCTAATTATAAAAAAATACAATTACATCTCATTAAAAAGGGAGATATTGCAGTATTTTATGACGGAGATATAAATGACTGTTATAATATTCAACATTATGCAAAAATAATGAAAACCAATAATACATTACCCGGAACCATAATAAGAAGTAAATGGGGTAGGTTGGGTATATGGCAAGGGAATATTGAAGATATACCAAATATATATGGAAATAAAATAGTATTTTGGAGAAAAATAAATAAAAGAAAAATATAAACGAGAAAAAATCGTTTAACCAGGAGGATTTAAAAATGAACAGATATTTAATATTAGAACATAATGGAGATTATGTAATGGGATTAATGCTTGATACAAACGGAGATAATCTAAAATTTAACACAGAAACCGAAGCGGAAAAATACGCAGAAACAGAATGTGCTTTTAATTATAAAATAGTTAAATTATAAACTAAACTTTCAACAATAAAATTTTATAACAAGAGAAGTATAAAAACATAGGAGATATTAAAATGATTAATGAGCAGAATAGACAAAAAATAATAGAGAAAATAGCATACCATATATCAGAAGAACGAAAACAGAAAGGATTATATGGAACTTCTGAACACGATTTTGAAATGGCAGAAAAAGTATTAATAAATTATGAAACATTTATAGAAAATTATGGTTATATAACAGAAATAATAAAGGGGGTAGCATGAAAACATTAATAATTATTTTAAGTATTGCATTTAGTTTTGTTAATATTGCTAACGCAGGAAATTTTAATTATGGAAATGGAACATACGAACAATATGACGATATTTTGGTTGTGAATTCATTGGGAGATGAACTAAATATATCAACATATAAAAATTTAGGTGCAAATGATTTTATACCAGAAAATGCTTTTAAAAATCAATTAGGATATGAGGGATATACTATGGCTTATGACTATAATCCAAATTATAGTGGGTTATATTCAGGAATTTATGAAACAAAATTACCAACAGATATTGAATTAACAAAAATACAAATAGGAGGACTTGCAGGAAATCCAAGAGCATTACAAGATATATATGTATTAACAGAAGAATATAATAGATTATCTGCACGTGGCCAGGCAAATAATATAGATATATTAAATACATCTTTATCTTCCGAAATAAACAATAGAATAATAGGAGATAATAATTTAGGAAAGCAAATTACAAAAGAAACTAATCAGAGAAAAAAAGCAGATACTAAATTAAATAATAAGATAACAAAAGAAACTAAAGAAAGAAAATATGCAGATAAACAAGAAAAAACTGAACGAATATCAGGTGATAAACAATTACAAAAGAACATAAATACAGAAACTAAAGAAAGAAAAAACGAAGATAATCTCATTAGAAAAGACGTTAAAAGGGTTGAAAAACAAAGTAAAAGCAGGGATAATGTTTTACAGAATAACATAGATAACGAAGTAACAACACGATTATCAGCAGATAATATATTACAAGGAAATATAAATGATATGAATGATAATAGTATTAACAGAGATAATAATTTACAGGAAAATATTAATAATGAAGAAACAAACAGAATAAATGGAGATAATTTTCTAAACGGTAGAATAAATGATACAAATACAGTTGTTACACAGCAGGGTAGAACATTACAAGACCATGAAAACAGAATTAATGAATTAGAAAAGACGCAATATGTAATTGAGGGAGGTACAAGAATAATTGATACAAAGAAATATGAAGTAATATCTTTTATTCGTTATAATGAAACAAGAAATATAATAGATACAGTAGGAATTAGAATAATATTCAAAATTGGGCAAAGTTATGAAGAAACATTAATTAATAAACAAAATAATAGATTATCAGAATTAGAAAGAAAATTAAGCCAGGCATATACCATAGAAAAAGTATATGATACAAACGGACAATTAAAGAGTGAAAGAATTTCAGTAGTTAAATAAAAGGAGAGCAATATATGAAAAAATTATGGCATAAAATTGGTTGTCTGTATATGTGGTTAAGATTTTGCACAAAAGATACTGATACTGAAAAAAAACAGGGTTTTATTTGTCAAATATGCGGAACTAAATATTCTTGAAAGGAGAAAATAATAAAAACTTATAGAATAATAATAGATTTAAGAGAGAAAGACGTAGACGGTAATAAAATAGATACGAAAAAATTAATAGAAGAAATTAGAGGCCATATTATAAAAAGATTTTGGAACGTAGCAGGAATAAAATAGGAGATTAATATGACACAACCATTTATATTGAGTATGGCAATACAGGAGAGAGCCAACAATGGTAAATATACAGGAACTCATTGGAGAAATGAATTTAAAAAATATCTTAAAACAAATACAGGAAAAATTTGGTATAAAGAAATAATTTTAAACAAAGATAGAGATTATATAAATATAATGTTAAAAGAAATAAAGAAATCAACAAGAAGAACTGATTTAGAGAAAGTGCTTCTATATGATTTGGAAGCGTTAAAAGATAATTTTATTTTCAGAAACCAAGTACAATTTTATTATCATTTTGATTTATTAAAAGGAAATTTAATGGATTATTTTAACAAAAGGAGAACAAAATGAATAAGAAAACTTATGAACAATGTATGAAAGTTAATGTGGTAGAACAATTTTTTGACGGAAATAAGAAATTAGCAAAAAGAGTTAAATTAACATCAAAAGAAATAGAATTATTTGAAATATTTGATGGGCGTGTGTTATATGATAACGGATTAAAGAATATCAACGGGGGGTATTCGCAAGTTAGTATATATGATACAGACGAAGATAACGGAAATGAAATATTGATATGCGAAGTTGAGTGTGGCGAACAAGATATGGGTGGAGGTGAAAGCAGTTGTAATAAATGGGAAGTTAATTATAATAGGAACACAAAAAAGTTTGAGGAAAGATAAAATGAAATGCGAACATAAGAATATAAGATATTTAGAGTGTGAGGAATGTAAACAAAAAGGCCAGGTTTGTCCTGTTATTATATGCTGTGAATGTGGAGAAACTATAGAAAATAGAACGCCAGGACAGGATAAGTAGGTAATTAAATAGGGTAAGATGGCAGTAAGTAGGTAATATGATACGGTTATTACCCCCTTTAAAGGATTAAAAATGGACACTAAATTGAAAGGAGTATAATATGAAATGCCCAAAATGCAAAAAAGTAATTGAAAAAGTTTATGTTATTTCTGAATATACGCAGTCAGGGTTATTAAAGGGAAATAAAGTTGATAACTATGAAAGCATAACATTTGATAGCCCAATTGGAACAACATTAAGAATTGAGTGTTCTGAATGTAATGAGAATATAACGAAATTTGTAAAAGAGAATTAACAATGCAGACAATTTTAATAATATTGGTATTTATATATTGCGTATTTTATTATATGGCATTTAAAAAATGATTATCTTTAACCATTAAGTTAAACCTTGACATAACGGACAATTCATGCTATACTTATATACGAGGACAAAATGGAATTTGTGATAGGTAAAAAAATAAAATTATTTGGTTGTGAAGATGAATTTACAATAGAGGATATTGATGAAACTAAAATTTTTATTCGTAAGGTAAAGACAGGAAATAAAGCCTGGATAAGCAATATGAAAGTAGAAAAAATTTTAGGAGATTAATATGAGAGAAAACATTTTAATGACCGTAACAATATTGATTATAATATTTATTATTATACGAGATTTAATAAAGGATAAAAATGAATAATTTTTTATTAAGTTTTTTAGGGTGCGTATTATTTATTTTTTGCATATTAGACCTATGGCATTTAAAACAAATGTTAAAAGAATTGCGGTTATTAAGAAAATATTTTAGAGAAAATCATATAGGCGGTTATATAAGAAAGGATTAATGGACATATCAAGATATTATCATTATTTAACAGCAATAATTGACTTAATAATTTGTGTAAGTGCTATATGTATATCCATAGTTTTTGTTGCATTGTTTCTATATGGAATATTTCTATTGACCGAAAGAAAATAATGGATAAATGCCCATATTGTAAAAATAATTCAATTAAAAGAATACATAAATGGGGATTAACTATATATAGATGTTTAACTTTTAAATGTCAGTATAATTTAGTAATTGATTTATTTAATAATGAAGTTAGAACTGATAAGGATAAAAAATGAAAACTATAAAACAATTGGAAATAGAATTATTTGATTGGTTAGATGAACATGACAAAGGCATGAGGTCTGAAATAAAAATTATTTTATCTACGCAAATCGCAGTTTTTGTATATTTATATGAAAGTATGATGAAAAAGGATATAAAATGAAATTGACAAAAACTTCTCCAACTTATTTAAAAGGATAATAATGAATATATTTGATAACATATACGAAGCATTAGGAATTTATACTTGTATTGATAAAGTAAAATCAGCATTTATTCCTATAAAAGAAGAAATAATAGAAGAAAAAAAAGAATATCATTCTGACCAGATAAAACCAAAAAAATATTCATTTAGACCACAGACATTGGAACAGTATATAGGCCAGGAAAATCCCAAAGAATTAATTGAAATTAATTTAAAGAAGATAAGAACTATAAAACCCGTACATTTTATTATATCAGGTTCTAAAGGCACAGGAAAATCAACATTAGCCTATATCATAGCCAAAAATTTAGGATTGGATATACAAACATACGTGGCTGGAAATTTTACTATACAAAATTTACAAGATTTTTTAAGGGCAAATGAAAGTGCAGTAAATCCACTTATTTTATTTTGTGATGAAATTCATGGACTGCCAAGAGAAATAGGGGAGTTTATGTATGTTTTATTGGAAGATTTCAAATTAGCAACAGGTGGCACACCTGTCCGGCCTTTTATTTTTATAGGTGCAACAACAGATTTACATATATTACAGAAAAAATTATCTCCTATGATAGACCGTTGCCAATTGGTTAATCTGGAACACTATAATATAGAAAATATGAAGAAGATTCTAATGCAGTATAACGAAAAAATCTATCAGATATCCGTAACAAATGATGAATATGAAATACTTTCCAGAAATTCGAGATATACGCCCCGCCTGGCCTTATCTTTATTTGATGATTTTGCTATTGTAAAAGATATTAAAAAAGTTTTGAAAGCACATCAAATAGTAAAAGATTCTCTCAATACAAATGACATCATTGTATTGCGACATTTAGCAGAAAGAAAATCCGCAGTTGGAGTAGAAGTATTGAGTATAATAACACAACAGACGAAACAAGATTATATGACATTACAAGAACCATTCTTAATTATGGAACAATATATTAGTAGGGGAAGTCGTGGTCGTATGATAACTGAAAAGGGCATAACATTATTACAAGGACTTGAAAATGTATAAAGAAATCTTAGAAAAATATCGTTTATATCTCCTGGCTCGTAATCAAAGTATGGTATATCATAACTATATCCGAGTATTGATTAAATTCATAGAAGCAAAGAATATAACCATAGAAACTGTTACACAGGACAGTATAACACAATTATTTAATGAAGGAAATTACTCTACCAATTCAAAAAATAATTTTATTAAGGCTGGTAAGAATTTCTATAATTTTATGAATATTGCGGACAATGAATGGAAGAAGATGAAATTGATGAAAACTGAACGCAAGATACCACAATTTCTATCAGAAAAAGACCTACAAGAAGCATTAAAACAGTTGGGAACTTATAATTATACTCTCATGCCACCGATTAAATTGGAAGCAATATTAAATTTTATGTTTTATACGGGATTAAGAAAATCAGAAGTTACCAATATAAAAAGAATAGATATAGACCTGGAGAATAAAAAATTAATAGTGAGGGTTCCAAATAAAGGAAAAAAAGAAAGAATAGTTTACTTGACTACAAAATTAAAAAATTTATTAGAAAAATATTTTTTATTAGAACCAGAAGGTATAAATGCTTTAAATATTAATGAAACGCAATTAGAATATATATGCACGTTATTAACTAAATACTTAAATAGAAATGTAACTGTTCATATGTTTAGGCATAGTTACGCCAGACATTTAGTAACAAAAGGTGTATCTATTGGAATAATAAGTAAACTTTTAGGCCACCAAAATATTTCTACAACATCAATATACACCGAACCAGATGATGATATGATTAAGGATATGTTTAATTCAAAATTAGGAGAATAAACATGGGAGAAAAAGAAGTAGTTAAATGTATAATTTGCGGAAAAAAATTAGAAACCGAACAAGAAATTAATTATAAAATATGTAAACAATGTGCCTGGAAAGAAAATGTATGAAATGTATACTTTGTAAAACCAGAGAAGTTAATAATCCAGACATAAAGGTAGAAATATGTGATGTTTGTGTTGCTGAGATTCAAATGGCATTTACTTTTTATATAGGTGGAAAGGAAGTTACAAAGGAAGAACATGATAAATTTATTGAAGGAGAAATAAAATGAACAGTTATAGAACCATAAAAGAAAAACAATTAGGTAGAAAATTATCATCAAAAGAAGTTGTTCATCATAAAGACGGAAATAATTATAATGATAAACCTAAAAATTTACAAGCATGTTCATCTCAATCAAAACATGCAAAAATTCCTAAAAAGAAAAGAAATGTTACGGAAGAAGATATAAAATCTTTGATAAAATTCACACAAAAAATAGAAACTATATCGTTTCAAAAATCATTAAAAACAATATTCACGCCTTATCAGATATCTATAATAATTCGCAAATCACAACAATTGTATTTATCTAAAACAGATAGCGAATATTATTCAAGAATAATTAAAAAGAAATTAATTGCATTGTCAGATGATAATTTATTTAAAATAGCACAACAGATATTGAGGAATTAAAATAATGGACACTACAAAATATTATTTATATATAATAATTCATAAAATAATAATAATATATGAAGTAATTCGAATATTGTGGAAGTTATTTATTAGAGCATTATTACACGACAATTCTAAATTCAGGCCTTCAGAAGCCAAAGGATTTATAAAAATAATGAATCTAAAGACAGACGATAAAGAATATTTTGATGTTTTAAGTTTGATAGCAAAAGAAGTAAATATACATTATAAAAATAATAAACACCACCCACAACATTATAAAAATGGAATAGATGACATGGGATTGATAGATATTATAGAAATGGTTTGTGATTGGAAAGCGAGTAGTATTCAAAGAAATAATTTTGGAACGGGAGAATTGATGATTGGAATACAAAAAAATAGATTTAATATTTCAGGCCAATTAACGAAAATTTTGTTAAATACAATAAAAGATTAATGAACATAAGGAGAACTTTATATGAATAAGGATATGAAAGGGAAGAAGATTATTGAAGTAATTGAGGGGTTTGTTGTTCCGCATAAAGTTATTGCTCATATAGATAATGTGTTTGGTTATCCTGCCTGGGGAATATCATTTCTATATCTAAAAGAAGTTGGACAAAATTCTCGTAAAGTTAGAATAACAATAGAGGATATATAAAATGGACAATGTAACTTCTCTTGTAATTAAATATAAACAAACTAAATCTCAAGTAGTATTAAATGAGATTTTTATAAAATTAGAACCGATGCTGGAGAAAAAAATAAAATATGTTTATTATAGAAAATATTATCCTTTATCAATGAACAATATATGCAAATCTTGTAGAGCCTGTCAGGATAAAAAATGCCGAGAATGTCATGAATGTACTTGTATAAAAGGAACATTTAATTTAAAAGAACAGAACTTATGTGATTTAAATGATGTAAGGCATGATTTAATTTTAGAAACAATGAGAATAATAGAAAAATTCGATATAACAAAAGATTTTAATACATATTTTATTGCTACATTATGGAATTGGACACCATCTTTTTTAACGAGGGATATGGTAAATAGTATCACAAATAAAACTTTATACACCATTAATGAAGATGAAGAAAAAGACGAATATATAGATAAAACACTAAAAAAAGTTAATGATTTTGATATAGATAGTTTATTGGGCAGTTTAAAGAATGACATGGAGAGAAAAATTGTTCATATCTTATTGAAAAACAACAAGATAAGTTCTTCTGAAATTGCTTTACAATTAGGATTAACTAAAAGAAGAATTGAACAAATCATAAAAAAAATAAAAAATAAAATTTCGCTTTTGACGAATTAGGTGTATACTTAATAGTAGAGACTATGAATGACTAAGAAAGGACTAAGAATTGAAAAAGACTGATAATGTAATCCTATCAGAAATAAACATAAACCCAATTCCCATATCTAAAAAAGGAATAGTTGCATTTATTTCATTTGTGATTGATGGAATTTATCATGTAAACGATGTTATGATAGCAACTTCTCCAAAAAGAAATGATTATAGAATAGTATACCCTATAAAAATAAGCCAAACGGGTGCTACAATTCAAATATTCTTTCCAATAAAGAAATCAATAGGTCAGCAAATAGAACAACAAGTATTGGACTATTATAAAGATTTTTTATCCAAGATTGACAGGACTTGACATAACAACCAAAATATGGTATACTTGAGGTAGATAGGAGAAGTTATGATAACATTTAAAATACACAAAGAAACAGAATTATTAGAAAATTTTATGCATAGAACAACAGGCATAGAGTTCTGTTTTGACAAAACTGGACATATAAATGGAATACAATGCACAGACCTAAAACAATATAAATTATTTATTAAAGTTCAAAAAATAGTAAAAGATATTTATAAACTCAAAAGGAAATTAATATGAAAAAATATGATTGGGCTAAAGATGAATCCGCAAGGGAATTATTAAGAAATTATCTTGAACAAGGTATTTCTTATAGAGAAATTTCAGATATAATGGGAACTACCCGGGATTCTATTGCAACCGCAACCAAGAGATATAATCTACGCAAAGGAATAGCAGAACCAAAACCAGAAGGCAGAATAGATATATCTAAATTACTTATTCAGACTTTAAAAGATGAATTAAAAAATGTAACTCCTTATAAATCTTCTCCTCAGAGTAAAACAGATAAACATGGAGATACTCTAGTTTTACATCTGACAGATTTACATGCTGGAAAAATTGTAAAAGACCAAGAAGGAAAAATAGTATACAACGAAGAAATATTTAGAACTAGAATAAATAGATTGTGTGAGCAAATATTAAAACTTTTAGATAATAATATTAGCAAGGGAGTTCCAATTAAAGAAATAGTAATATTATTAACTGGAGATTTGGCGAATGGAGAAGGAATCTATGCAACACAAGCATATGAACAAGAAGCCACCCCTCCTAGACAGGTCATGTTAGTAATTGATGTCATTACAAAATTAATAACAGCTCTATTAAAAAGAAATTTGCCTGTAAAAGTATATGGAATTCGGGGAAATCATGGTAGAACTGGAAAAGATACCGATGTAGCTTCTAATTGGGATTTAATGATTTATGAGATTTTAGATTTTTGGTCAAAATTAGTATTGAAGAATCCAAAACTGCAAATTAAATTCGCAGAAACAGAACACATGACATTTGATATTAGAGGTCATAAATATATGATTAGGCATATATGTCCAGAGCAAGGTGATTCTCCTGCTGGAAGAGTAAAATTTAATGAATGGGCAAGAACTTATGGAGTAGAAGGAATAGTATTTGGGCATTACCATCATTTCGGAATATTCGATGTAGATTCTATCAGGATATTTAGGGGCGGTTCAATAGTGGGAGGGGATTCTTTATCAGATAGTATGGCGAAACACAGTTCTCCAATACAATTAATTTGGGGAGTAAACGAAGCTAGAGTATCTACATTTTTCTATGCAGTAGATTTGGGAGATAAAAAATAAATGCCCTATAAAGATATTTTAAAAAGAATTGAACATTCTAAAAATTATTATAATGATAACAAAGAATATTGGATAAATTATAATAAACTACATAAAGAAGAAAAAAAGGAGTATGATATTAATTATAGAAAATTAAATAATAAGAATATTAATAAATATCATAAAAAATATTTTAAAAATAGAAGAAAAATAGATATAGAATTTAAATTAGGACAATATATGAGAAATAGAATATATTGTGCATTAAAAAGAAATGTAAAATCATATACAACAAAAAAATTAATAGGTTGTAGAGTTAATTATTTAAAGAATTATTTAGAAGCAAAATTTAAAGAAGGCATGTCCTGGTCTAATTACGGTAAATGGGAAATAGACCACATTAAACCTTGTTCTAAATTTGATTTATCAAAAAAAGAACAACAACGAAAATGTTTTAATTACAAAAATTTACAACCGTTATGGATGAAAGAAAACAGAACAAAATATAATAAGGTAGGAGAAAAGAAATAATAGAAAGGATAATATGGATAAAATTTTATTATTATCATTAATTTTGTCTCCTTTTATATTAATTATAACAGCAAGATTAATATATAAAGAATTAATATCATATTGCCATGAACTAGGAGATAGAATTTTTGGAAATTTTATAGGAATAATATGGGGATTATTAATATCTGGATTAGTAATATTTGTAAGCGTATTGCCAGGACAAATAATTGGTGCTTGTTTACCTAATATTAGTACAGATTATTATCAAGAAATTATTTCTGTAAATAATGATAATCAAATAAATTCTTTTGTATTGGGAAGCGGTTATATTAATGAAGTAGAATATTATTTTTATTTTGTCAAAACCAATGATGGTGGGTATATAAGAGGTAAAATAATGGCAAGTAATGTAACAATATATGAAAATAATGAAATAAGTCCACGATTACAATGGATTAAATATATTCCAAAACAAGAAAAAATTACAAAATATTTATTCGGAGATTTATCAAATAGAGTATATGATAATAAAGATTATAAACTTATAGTTCCAAAAGGAACTATTATGAGGGAATTTAAACTGAAATGAAAGATTTAATTAATTTATTTATAGTAATATTAATAGGGATGACAGTAATGATTGGTTTTTTATGGTTGGTTACAACTATGATGAATCTATTAAATAATCTATTGCAGTTTAATTGGATGTTAATGTAATAGAGATGGAGAATAAATAATGAATACAATTTATTTTTTATTATCTGGTTTGGTCGCAGGAATTATTTTATATTATGTTAAAGATATTATTGTATCTAAATTTAAAAAGAAAGCGATTAGCATGATACCTCAAGAAGATTTAGACAAATTTAAAGACCTATATGATAGAGGACTTATTACATTTAATAAATTAAGTAAAGAAGTTCAAGATTATATCAAATCATTTGACAAATCAAGTACAAAAATAGAATCTTTTTCTGGAAAGAAATTAACAACGGGATTATTGAAAGTAAATAGTGGAGTATTGTGGGCTAAGGATTTTGCTTCTATATTCAATTTAAGAAAATTAATAATAGTTGGTGTGATATTAGGAATAGTATTTGGTTGGGGTTGGTATCAAGGACACACAGGAAAACCAGTCCATTTAAATTTACAAGGAAAAGAAGTTACTATAAAATTAAATGAGCATTTTCTAAAAATAGAAAAAAATGGAGACACAAAAGTTCTGGATAAAAATGGTAAAGTAATAAAAGTAATAAAAGTAAAAGATATTCCAGAATTAGCAAAAGCATTAAGACCTTATGGTTTAGAAGTATTACCATTTTTTACAGCAGGAGGAAGTGTAGGAACAAGTCAAGCAACAACAGAAGTAGGATTAGGAGTTCAACTTGCTCATTTTTATAAAATGAATTATAGTCCATTTATTACAACAGCAGGGGTATATCCCATAGGACTCGGCTATAATTTAACAGAAAATTCAGATTTATTATTGGGTTATGGAATTGGTTATTCTGGAGATACAAGATATTATGGTGGTATAAAATTTAAATTTTAAAAAGGAGAAAGTAAAATGAGAATAATAAATATTCACAGAAACGTAATTGGTTATGCTAGAAAAATAATAAAAGCGAAGACAAAATTACATGATAAAATTTATGGACTAAAAGCTCTTTTGATTGTTTATATAAAGGAAATGTTGAAAACATATATATTGATGTTTAGATTTATAGACCCAGGATATTTGATAGCTTTATATAAGAATTATAAAAGAAATGAACTTAAAAGAGAATTTAATAGGGCGTTAAAATTTTTAAAACGTCTTCAGTACATACAAAGAAAACAAGGTATGTCCAGGCGTGAACAGAGACAGTTTTGGCAGGATTTTATTAAGAATACAACCGTAAGAGAAGAAGAATTTGAACGCTTAGAAAAGGAATTGAAATAATGAATAAAGTTTATTGTTTAAAATGCATGAAAGAAATACCAGAATTTGATAAATGCATACAATTTATATTTGTAGTAAACAATAAGACCGTTGAATATGTGGATTTGGATTTGACTTTGGATTATATAAATCTTTATTTAAATGACCACCCATGTCATTTATCTGCAAGTGAAATATTATTATTAAGAGTGGATGTAACAACAGAAATATTAAAAATATATTATCCAGATTTAAGATATTGGGGTTTGACTGGAACAGAAGTATGTAATGATTGTTATAAAGGATATGCAAAAGCACATCCACTATTATAGAGGAGATTAAAATGCCATATATAAAATCAAACGATGGAAGACGTGAAGCATTGAGAAAAGGAGAACCAGCATTAATGGCCGGAGAACTGAATTATCAGATATTTCATTATGTAAAACATTGTGAAGCATTTGGTTTTAATCGTAATAATGCGAAGGTAGATAAGCTAATTATTAAAGACTTTGTAGACCAATTTCTAGAACAAGGAAAGAACTATCAAAGATATAATGATATGACAGGTGCTTTAGTTAGGTGTTCATTAGAAATAGAAAGAAGATTGGGATTAAATGCAGATTTTTTATTAGATATAATGCATGATTATGATGATGAAATTGCTGAATATGAGGACCTAAAAATAAACGAAAATGGTGACGTAGAGTGATAATTTTATTAATAATTTACATCATATGTGTTCCATTATTTGTAGGATTAATAATGGGGCTCATTATCTGGGGATAAAAAATGAGCAGTCATATTAGTTATATAATAGAAAAAGCATGTGAAAGATTGGGAATAGATTATAAATCTCCTCATATAAAATACAATACTATGAGAGACGCAAAACGATTAAGTGAGATTTATTTATCATTAAAAGAAATAATAGGAGAACTTTGTGAAATAGAAAATAGAAATCATGTTCATGGAATTGGATATGCGATGGAGATTATAATTAAAAATTTAGATAAAATAGACCACAGTTTAATTAAATTAGCATTTAGAATTTCAAAGGAGAAGAAATGATTAGATATAGTAAAGATAATTTTATTCCTGATACCGAAACAATATGCGATACATGTGGAAAAATTTTAGAATTAGTTCCTATAACAGTACGTTATGGTTTTGGACATCCATTAGATGAAACAATAATGCATTTTTGTAGCGATAAATGTATGATTAAAAATACTAAAAAAGAAACTAAAAAACAGGATGAACGGTTCATTTTTGGAAAACAGAAAGGAAAGAAAAAATGAAAATCAGTCTAAAAATTTTATTAACGGTTTTGATTTTATTGAATTGTTTTCTAATTGGGTCATTCATGTATGATTTACTAACAAATATGGATAATACTAATATAAATATTGGAAATTTACAGCAGGAAATTAGCAAAATAAAAAATAATATAAAAAATTTAACCAATGAAATAGATGATACGGAAAATCTTATTTCAGATTTAATGAAAGATAAAACAATAGATGTAAATAAAATGTTAAAGAGTAGTGTAACAGTATTGGGTCTGAATGGAATGGGTTCAGGAACGATAATAAAGAAAACAAAGTCCTATATGTTAATATTGAGTTGTTATCACGTAGTTGCGGATATCGTGGAATCAGAAGATACTGAAAAAAATTATTTTATAGCATATACAAATATAAAAGAGATAGGTAACAATAGATATGATTTGGGGTCTCGTATATACGAAGCAGAATTGATAAAATATAATAAAAAAGAAGACATAATTTTATTAAAAGTAGAAGTAAACGATGATAATTTATTTGCAATGAAAATTTCTGATAGATGCCCTAAAATTGGAGATACTATATATACGGTAGGGAATCCATTAGGAAAAGAAAGAACTCTATCTAAAGGTATAATGAGTAATGTAATAGACGGTTTCTATATTACAGATGGAACAATAACATTTGGAAATTCAGGTGGGAGTTTGATTAACGATAAAGGAGAATTGATAGGGATTCCAGCCAGGGTATCGGGTTATAGTGCTCTTGTGAGTGTTATACCAGAATCGGGCTTGGGAGAATCAATAACATTGAATAGAATAAGAGAATTTTTAATAGATACAGAAATAGCAATATAAACTAAGGATTATTTATGGAAGATAAATTAACAGTAAAAGAAATTTGTGAAATATACAAATATTCTACATATCTCGTAGGAGCCATGTCTATAACTGCCGAGAAGGATGGCGGTATTGCTCAAAGAGAGGAAGTAGAAAAAGAGTTATTATTGAGAAATGTATTTCCTATCAATCCAGCGAAATTAGAGAAAGCCAAATCTGGAATGTCCGCAGTAGACGCAATTGATAAAATAAAAGGATGGGTTTCTTCAGGTAAAAGAGACCTACTTCATAAGGTAGGCAAAGGTATTTGGAAAGGTTATGATACAATAAATGAGGGAGGAAATGTTGTTCATATTGGTGGAGACCTGGATTATGTTAAGGTAAGCAATTGGTTGACATTTGTATTAAATGAAAAAGATAAGCCATGCATAGAAGAAGATACGCAGATTTTAATGGATGATTTAACTACCAAATCAATTAGAGAAATTAAAGAAGGAGATAAAATAAAAGGATTTAAAAGAATTAATGGAAAAACTAAATTAATTACATCAATTGTTTTAAAAAAATATTATAAAGGAAAAAAGAATACTTTATTAATCAAAGATTCTTTTGGAAATGAAATTATAACTACTCCTGACCATAAATTTTTAACTCCAAATAAAAAAGAAGGCAGTATTTATGAATCTATTTCGGATATAGATGAAGGATTTAGTATGCCATTTACAGTCCAAAATGATAATTATTTAAAAGGATGGTTAATAGGATATTTACAAAATGATGGAAATTTTTATGAATCTAAATCCATTCACAGAGTATCTGCGTTATCAGATAAATTTAAAGAAATAAATATTTTATATGATATTCTCAAGCATTTTAATTTTAACCCAAAACAAAGAATTATTAAAAAAGATAACAACACATATTATGAAGTTGCTACTTATTCTATAAAAGATTACGAAGTCTTAAACACATGGAGATTTGTTCATGAAAATAGTTTATATTTTAAAAAAGGTTGGTTGGCAGGTGCAATAGACGCAGATGGATATTATGAAAAAGAATCTATACGATATACGCAAAGTATTATTCATTCGGAAAACATAAAAACTTTTGAATTATACTGTAATCAATTAGACATAACTTATTCTAAAAATGTAAGAAATATATTAAGAAGAATATTTATAAAAAATAGAGAGTTAAATACTCACAAAGAAGTTTGCATTTGTTTACCTAAAAGATTTTTTGCATATATTCCAAGTCAATTAGATTATAAAAGAAAAAAATTAAATATAACAATTGATAAAATGAGAAATTTTATTACTTCCGAAAAATATTGTAAATTACCTGTTTATGATATAATAACTACATCAGGAAATTTTATAGCCAATGGTTTTATTGTGCATAATTGTGGAACATATTTTGAAGTAGGAGTTGCAATTGACCACAATATACCCATCTATATAATAACAAATATACCTAAAAAAGAATTGTCTCAGAGCTTAATTTTAGGTATAGAAGCGGTTCATGGAGAATTTTTTGATAATTTGAATCAATATCTTATTTATTTAGATGAAAAATATAAATTAAAAAGAATAGAACCAAAATCATTTAAAGAGTGCAAGGATTGTGTTAATTTTCAGAAATGCCCCACTGAAATAATTGCTAATTGTGGTTCAGATGGAAAACTATTCAAGAAGAAAGAAGAACCAAAGTAATGAGTTTTCAATGTGCATTATTATTATGCTGTATAATTGATGCAATAATAATCATGATATTTAAAATAATCTATGATGAATAATATTATAAAAATAATAAAGAAAAATATAAAGAAATTATTTAAAGTTTATAATTGTTTGTTTTGCAAAAAAGAAGTATATAGAATATTTTTAAAAGAAGAGGAAATAGTGGATAGCAAATCCAATTATTTTATTTGTAAAAAATGTTTACCATTAGCTAGGGAGGATTAAATGCGTTTACATTCAACAAAGAAACCAGGCGAATTGAGAAAATATTTTATTGTATTTGATGATAATACAGAAAAAGAAATAGGAGAACTTGAAGCAGAAAAATATAAAAACATAGTATTTATGGCTAGAGCAGCCACAAAGTAAAAGGAGATATTAAAATGGATTCGACTTCAAAAAACACCAATCCTAAAGATTTGATAGGAAGCGACAAGATACCTTTACATTTATTTCCTGAAACAGCAGTTGTATATGGAGCAATGGCTTTTCTAGATGGTGCGTTAAAATATGGTAGAGCTAATTGGAGAGCAGCAGGAGTAAGAGCCTCTATTTATGTGGATGCAGCCAAAAGACATATATCTAAATGGTTTGAGGGAGAAACAATAGATGAGGATTCTGGTTTACCGCACCTAGCTCATGCCTTGGCATGTATTGCCATTTTAATTGATGCAACTGAGGCAGGGAAACTAAAGGATGACCGCATGTATCAAGGCGGATATATTGAATTATTAAAAAAGATGACTCCACATGTAAAAAGAATGAAAGAAAAATATAAAGATAAAGACCCAAAACATTGGACTATACAGGATAACGAATCACAAAAAGAATATCCTGCTGTAGTAAGACCTTATGAACCTATTGCATTATCAAAATCAACTGTAAGAAGACTGATTAAAAGTAGGAAGAAATCATGAAACCAATAGAATTTAAAGAACAAAATATAATATTTGCTAAAGACCAAAAACCTTATTTACCATTGCCAGCATATCAAGAAGGCGATAATATAATTCATTGTTGGCAATTAAGTTTTAAAGAAAGAATTAAAATATTAATAACAGGAAAGTTATGGATTCATATTTTAAACTTTAAACAGCCTCCACAACCAATACGCCCAATGGCAGATTGTCCATTTAAAAGATAATATGAATATAAATAAACTTAAAAAAATAATAGAAAAAGAATACTATAAAAACGACCAAAGACTCTACATTAGTGTTGCCGAGGTCATGAATGGCAAAGACCATGACCTAGATGTTGTATTATGTAATAAAGAAGGAGAAGAAATAAAATATTTATTTGAGATAACAAATTATAATATTTTTTATGAACAAGAAACCAGACATTTTTATTTTAAAGATGATATGTATATAGGCAAAGAACATTGGGATGGTTGCAAAGCATCCTACATGCCATTATATCTTGACCGAGTATTTTATTTAAAGAAATTTGAAACAATTACTCCAGATGATATTGTAAATGCTACTAGATATTTTTTAAAAGAAATCCTAGATATGTATTTTGTTTTCAATGTAGAATTTAAAGAGACATATGAAAAATTGCCTCCTTATATAATAGACGGAAAGTGTATAAATGAAGTATTGAAATATATATGCGATTTAGGATATGCGTGTGATGCATGTCCATATAATAAAGAGGAAAAGAAATGAAAATATATGTAGATTATTGTAACTTATGGTTAGAAATGAAAGACCAATATCCAAAAGAAATAAAAATATTAGATTTTCTTTTTGATGGTGGTATAGGTATAATTATTTTAAATTTTGGTTTCGCAATAATTTGGGAGTAATATGTATATTATAATCATAACTGCAAAAGGAAAAGAATTAAAAATAAAGTTAAAAGATGTTGTCAATATACCCAAAGGGGATAAGGCAATAAGAGTAGAACTATCAAAGGAGATATAAAATGAAATACGCAGAAATTGAAAAATATTTTAATGGTTCTGAAGAAGACATGGTTTTATTATTAAAGGAAATTAC
>Ga0247841_10003994_pt1 | contig 26163 bp, 23 predicted proteins | sample LaCruzMarch2015__2_FD_192410 | JGI IMG/M metagenome (GOLD analysis project Ga0247841, IMG submission 192410) | Freshwater microbial communities from meromictic Lake La Cruz, Castile-La Mancha, Spain - LaCruzMarch2015_18m | ecosystem: Environmental > Aquatic > Freshwater > Lake | place: Spain... | reverse complement strand
GCAAAAGCCAATCTTCAGGCTGCATCTGCTGCATAATTGTAGTGAATTTCTAAAAGAGCAAAACTAAAGGCCCTTTGTCGTTACGACCGGGGGCCTTGGCTAAATACAAGGCGTTACCACAGAAGTATCCCTTTTATTAGGATAAAATTAGCTGAAAGATAAAAAATCTTGGTAGGAAATTACACGGCAGATTAGCTTGCAGAATCTCTTAATGCTAAAAGAGGAACCTCTAGTTCTTGTCTGTCTTCTAACTCTACAAGTCTAGGTCTATCCATCTTAGAATCTATATACCTATCTAGTTTCTCAGAAGTCATATTAAGATCTGCAAATACTTCTGATAGGACATTTTCTGGTAAAATTTTTGCAAATTTAGCAAATTCAAGCATTGGACTTCGATTAAGAATCTCAATGAACTGCTTCATTTGCTGACTGACCCTAAGAAACAGCCGTTCTTCTTCTATACCCCACCTGTTGACACCTGCTAGAATTAGATCATCAACAAGGGAATCCATTGCATTAGCTACCAGCATGACAGCCCCCATCGAAAGAGTAATTTTCATGGTCGTTGAAAGGTCACCTGAAAAATAAGCTTGGCCTACTTCAACGAGCGGCCCCCAAGACATTGAAACAAAACCCATGGCTAAAAGCTTTAAAGCAGTTGTTAGCTTTGGCCTTAATTGATAAGCCAAATTTGGTTTTACCCTAGTACAACATGAGCCAAATAACCTCTTTGCTGTTACGTTTGCAACTTTATTCAAAACATCAATAGATAAATACGCGTTAGATGCTGTTACAACTCCTGCAGAAATCGTACATGCAACATCATCATGCGTAATAAGCTTTGTAGCTTGAAATGTTGTTACAGCAAACATAGCCAATCTGGCTACACTAAGAACAGCTCCGGCGGCAGTTGCAGCATATCGAAGCCCCCTAGCTGGTAAAGTTTCGACATCTCTAACTCTTGGTTTTACAGGTGTTAAAAGAAGTGTGGCGTATTGTTTTACTTTATCAAGATCTGGAACGTCTAAATCTTTAATCGAAAGCAATCTTTGGAGATATTCTGTCCTTTCCCCCTGACCTAATTCTATGAGAGCAAACCTATTGTCACTTATTATCGCAGAAAGCTCATCTTTGAGTCGTTGGAGTTCTTTTTCTTCTGGAGTTAATGACCTGCGAATTCTTATTTCGTCTAGTGTTGAGTTAATTGACTTTAAAGTAGGACCAGTTTCTGCAGCTAAAGTTATAAAAATACATAAGCCTGGATGGGATGGATTATAAACCGCGGCTAAATAAGCAAGAGGGATTTGAGAAGAGGCTCCTAATAAAAATGCGCAAATTTTTGTTGCAACTTTACAGCAAGATGTCTTTTCATCTAAGGCCTTTTCTTCTTCACTTCTAGGCCCCATTTCACTTTCAATAATCGCTTGCCAAGACCATATATTCAAAGCTCCGAATGAAACCCATGAGCCACTAACTAATATATCACCCAGGGAACCATCAGATACTTGTCTGGACATATTTGCATAAGAATAGGGACCTGCGCAACTCACCCCAAGAGCAACAAGTTGCACTATACGCCGTATAACTTTATGAGATTTAGCTTCTTCGATCGGAATTTGAAGAACGAGTCTATTACCAACCCATTTTCCGATAATACCACCTTCCGGCTCATTTTCAAGAAAAGGAATAGAAGGCCTGTTTCCTATCGAAACAGCTTCCTCTAAAGAAAGGGAATGGGTTAATGAAGACATAATATCAGAACCTTTATACTAAAAGTATTTATTAAAGAAATAATTTAACCAAACCCAAAACTCAGCCTGATTTTTAAATTAATTTAGGTAATTATACCAAAATATTTTACTTCAAATCAACTAACAAACCTCTTCCACTTTAAATTAAAAACAAAACATGCATATATTTACATTTATACTCCAAAATAAAACCAGAAAACACCTAACGCAAAGCATTTGCAATAAGACATTTACGATCATAACAGACTTAAATCGATTCAAATTGACACAAACAAGTTCTAATGATATAATTTATTATTTACTTTTAACATTATAATTAAATATCAGGAATCCCACTATGGCTAAAATAAAACAAGACATCAATTTTATTTCCCTAAAAAACTTATGTTATTTTTACGGAGCAGCAGGATGTATTGGGGGAGCTATTTTAGGATTTTTAAGTTTTGGCCTAATGGGTCTATTTACCGGACTATCTATAGGGGCTTTGACATCAATAATGCTGAAAAAAGGTATACAACTTCTTAAGACAAGCTAAATTAAATATTTTTAATAGTTTTACTTCTGATATTTACCTTTAGTCATATCTATAAAATCCAAGTAACCGTTAAATATCCTTTGCTATGTAGCAAGGATGCAGCATCAAAAGTTATAGACTGGTATTACAAAATGAATAAAACAATTGTTTTTCAAGAAGATCATGTTGCAGCGAATCAAGAAGAATTGATTATCGAACATATTGTTAATTCAATACGCCCTCTGTTGTCAGGAACCTTATGCGCTATAGATGAATGCTGTGAAACATTGTTTTATGAATATCTAAATCTTAGCCCCATAGATCGTTCAGCATTTTCATATAATTGGCCTTATGTTGTCCAGGCAACCCGAGGCTATGGATTTTACTATCAAACCAAGCAATCGATAGTTTATTTTTACTTCAGAAAAAGCACGAATATTCTGCAACCGTACACACTGATTGTTGTAAATCATCTTGGATACGATTCTGAAACATCCGTTCAAGAAATATCAGAAGCAGCAAAAAAGTTAAACATCTCAACTATTATCAAAAATATTGATAAAGATAAGATCTCATTATGGGAAAATCTGGGCTTTAATGAAACTTCAGCACCATGGAGTCCTTATTCATTTCGTGATGACAACACAAATCCAGAGTTTGTCTATGACATCAAAAAATTCATAAACATTGATTTTAGTCGTAGAACAAAAGAAATCATTAGAAAACTCTCAAGAGAAAGCAACTATATTTTTGTTCCATTTAACGATTCTCATAAAAATTGCGGATTAAAGTTATTAGAGAAAAACTCTGAATATCTTGAAAGTAAAGGCGTCGATTTTAAAATTGAAGTGATGAGAGCACACCAATTTGTTTTTGATGAAAATATAAGCAACAAGAATGTCATGGCAATTTTAGAAGATAATCGACTTATCGGGTTAAGCTTCATCACACATGTTGGAGACAACCTATTTTTCAATGCCATTATCAATGAAAATAAATCCAATTTAATGCGTTTCTTATTATGGAAGTCTGTAGCCCACTATTGTGAAGGTTTAGAAGAAGAAAAACGACCTCTCTATTTAGCATTACAGGGGTCTGAAAATGATGGGCAAACCAAATGGAAGGTATTCTTTAATCCCATCAGAACTATCGAGAGAACTCATCTAACTAACAAATCCGAAACTATTTAATCCTGTTCTACCTGATTAATAGGATGCTTCTCTTTCATGTATATATATGAAACAAGAGAAAGAATGGCAAAGAGTAATATAACCCAACAAAATACCCCTTCAAATTTTGTACGCTGAGATAAATAGATAACAAGAAATGGCGTAAATCCTCCAACGATAGTGTCCGAAACATTGAAGCTGATTGCAACACACGTATAGCGTACTCGAGTTGGAAATAGCTCCGGCGTAATGTAGGAAAGAAGAGCATTATTACAAGAAAATACAAGAGCAAGAATAGCTATTGCAACGGTAAAACCTACTAATGAAGAGTGTGTAACAAAATAGCTTAGAGGCAATAATAATAATGAACCGGCCAGTAGTGAGAGTATTAATAACTTTCTATTGTTTACTTTTTCAGCAATAATTCCAAAAAATGGCAGCGATATAATAATTAAAAGCAATAAGCTACACATAAAAAATAATGCCACTTTATAGTTATTATTCAACATTTCCTTAAAATATTCCGAAGCATTGACTGTAATAAAAAATCCAGTAGCTGAATTAAATAACCAAAACACTGTCCCCATAAATAGTGCTTTTCTATGTTCAGACAGAACTTGTAAAATAGGTTGCTTAACAATAGTGGAGTGTTTGCTCATTTCTTGAAAAAGAGGAGTTTCATGTAATCGAGAGCGAATATAAACACCAGAAAGGCCAAGAAGCCCTCCGACTAAAAATGATAGACGCCACCCCCACGCAATCAAGTCTTCCTGAGATAACAGAGATTCAAGAGCAAAACACTCGATGGTACTAATTAAAAGACCAGATAGAACACCAAAACAGGCCCAACTACAAAAATATCTACGTTTATTAAGTTGAGCACTTTCGTATAAATAACAGAAAGCTCCAGGAAGTTCTCCACCAGCGGGAAATGCTTGTAAGAATCTAGTAAGGGTTAGAAATATAGGTGCAAATACTCCAGCCTGCGGATAAGTCGGCAAAAGGCCTGTTAAAAATGTAGGAATAGTCATCATCATCAAAGAAATGATAAATGCTTTCTTTCTTCCAATCCGATCCCCAAGCCTACCAAAATACAATCCACCTATCGGACGCGCTAAAAGACCAAGAGCAAAAATCAAAAGAGTAGTGGTTAGATTAGTAGTTTCAGTTTGTGGATTGAAAAAAAGTTTGGCAATAATTGGCGACCAATATACGTAGAGATAAATTTCATACCATTCAAGTAGATTCCCAAAAGTAACTGCAAAAATAACATTGCGTTGATTTTTTTTAGTGAAATCCAAACTCATAAATCCTAGTTAAACTTAGCGGACAACGATACAACTAATTACATTTCTCTACTTCAAGAGAGACTATAGCAAGCTCATAGCATGACTAATCTATAGCCACTAAATTTGAATCTACTTGAGGTTTCCAAGATGGTCAATATTTTTTTAAGCAACCAAATAATATCAAAATAAAAACTGAAGAAATATTCAGGTCAAAGGTATGCAGTGCCAGCTATAGCCTACAGCAAAGCCTGCTAAAAAAGAAATCAACATCAGAAAGAGATAGCTGCCTTTCATGAACGCTTCCTAGTAAAAGAGTATAATTTCAACTCATCCTCAGTTGAAGGCGTTCCTTTATACGATTAAGGAATTATTTAGAGATAGCTTCCTCGTCAAACAACCTCCAAAGCCCTACACTGTTCGATGCTTTAACAAGAACGACATCCCCTTCCTGCAATTCAGAAAATAAATCCCGTCTCATCTCATTCATATCTAAATAGTGAGCTACGGGCTTTCCAGACCTTGCAAACCCTTCTTTCATAGGAACACATTTTTCTCCAAGACATAGAAGCTTGTCAGCATGAAGGGAGGCATAAGATCCTACTTCCTCATGAGCCTGAATGCTAATAGACCCAAGCTCTACCATATGCCCTAAAGCGGCAATGACCCTTCCCCCTTTCTTAGGAGTGGGAAGATGCGATAGCGCCGCTTTCATGGACTCGGGGTTGGCGTTGTAAGAGTCGTTGATGAATGTCACTCCGTTTTTTTCGATCTTTTCAAAACGCTTTTGAAAAAGGGCCAGATGCTTGGCAGGCTCTACAAGATCTTCAAAGCTCATCCCAAAATACCTTGCAATGAGCGCTGCTGCAAAAAAGTTCTCTCGGAGATGGGGAGCATCAAAAGGAAGAATGAAAGCAGAGCTCTTTTCCTTTGCAGTGCAAAGGAAAAGCTTCTCACCCTCTATCTCCATCCAAAAATCTTTATGTGAAAAAGTAGACTCTTTATCTATGGAGTAATACGTCTTTTGACAGGAGCCATTAGATACAATAGAAGAATAGATCGAGCCTTGAGAGTTGATAATCGCATGCTTTGTTTTAGTGTGGGCTAAGATCTCGGATTTGGCCTGCGCTATTCCTTCAAGTCCATTGGAAAAAAATTCTAAGTGGGCGGGAGCGATCTTGGTGATGACAGCAAGCTCAGGTGGGGCTATCTGAATGAGTCTTGAAATTTCTCCATGGGCCATCATACCCATCTCTAATACGATGATTTCCTCATCTGTCTCTGCTTTGTTTAATAAACTTAAGGGAAGACCAATTTGGGAGTTTGCATTGCCGGGCGTTTTAAACACTTTGAAAGAGGCTGATAATAAAGTGGCTGCAAATTCCTTGGTCGTTGTCTTACCCATCGAACCGGTAATCGCAACAATGCGCTTATTTTGTTTTGCGAGTACATCTCTTGCAAGCCTTTGAAGATCTTTTAGGACATCATCTACTTTTAGTAGAACAAGCCCTTCTACCTCTTTTTCAAAGGAAGAAGAAACAACTGCTGCGATGGCCCCTTTTTTTGCGATCTCTTCGAGATAGTCATGGCCATCGACTTTGGCTCCTTTGAGTGCAAAGAAGACAAACCCAGGCTCTACAAAGCGGCTATCAACGGCAAAACCTTTTATGGCTCTTTGATCGGAGGACTCGTTTCCAAAATAACTCTCCAGGTCTTTAAGCGGCTTTCCAAGCATGACTCTCTCCTACATCTTCGATTTTTTTGCATTCTACAATCTTTAGATCGTTTTTTGAAATCTATGTTTCAATCAAATACGAGCTTCTAGCTACTATAGAAAAGACTGCTCCTATGGCCTGTGAACTTCAAAAGACGAAGACAAATTACTATTTGAATTGACCCTATATCGATCCTTAAAGCATAATTTCGGCGATTTCACTTAAGGTGGCATGGCCAAGTGGTAAGGCAGAAGCCTGCAAAGCTTCCATTCCCCAGTTCGAATCTGGGTGCCACCTTATTTTCAACCCCCTCATAACGCCTGTGCTCTATATAGTACCAAGTCCGATCGGTAATCTCAAAGATATCACCTACAGAGCTATAGAGGTTCTTTCAAATTGTGATTATATCCTTTGTGAAGATACTAGGCATAGCAGCACCCTACTTCAGCATTACGATATCAAAAAGCCTCTGAAGAGCTACCACCAGTTCAACGAGTCGAGCAGATTACAAAGCATCCTGGAAGATATAAGAAACGGATCTGAAATCGCAATCATCAGCGATGGAGGAACCCCCGGCATCTGCGATCCGGGAGCTATCCTTATCAAAGCGTGTAGAGAAGAGGGTCTCCCCTTCACCGCTCTTCCTGGCCCTTCAGCTGTGACAACCGCCTTCTCCCTTTGGGGAGCTGATAGCGCCACATTCCAGTTTCTTGGGTTTTTTCCGAGGAAAGAAAAAGAAGCGCACCATTTTTTACTACAAATCCTTCATTATGACGGGATCTCCCTTTTTTATGAGAGCCCTCAAAGGATCCTAGATACACTGCGTATTTTCAAAGACTTTGCACCAGAGAGAAAACTTGTCGTTACCCGAGAGCTTACAAAAACTTTTGAAGAAAAAGTCTCAGGTACTGCCGAAGAGATCCTTACCCATTTTGCAAGCCATCCTTGCAAAGGGGAATTTGTGGTCCTTGTAGACAAATGCTCTGAGAACACCTTTGAAAAACTTTCTGTAGAAGAGCTTTTAGACCTTTTACAAAATACCTATAGCCTGTCACTATCTGATGCTATTAAGACAGCCGCTCACATTAGAAAAGAACCCAAGCAAGCGATTTACAAATGGGTACACTCAGACTCTTAAGCAACCCCTAGCACTCCCTTTACCCTACTGCTAAAAACCATTGCGCATAAGAGACTCTTGGCCTAAGATAACTCTTCAGGAAAGGACATTTATGAACCAGCAAACGCAAGACATCAAACACGCCATAGTCATCGCGTTAAGAGAAGATAGAGCTCGCGATGACATCACATCTGAAGCCTGCCTTCCTGAAGAAGCGCAGGTAAGAGCTGATATCGTTCTCAAGCAAAATGCAAAAATAGCCGGCCTTGCCTTTCTTCCTTGGGTCTTTGAAGCAGTCGACCCCGATGTGAAATTCGAGATGATCGCAGAAGATGGAATCCAGGCAGAGAGTGGAACGGTCCTTGCCACAATCAGGGGCAAAGCACGCTCACTTCTTGCAGCCGAAAGGGTCGCTTTAAACATTGTGCAACATGCCTCAGGCATTGCTACATTAACCGCTGCTTATGTCAAAGAAATCGAAGGTTTTGCTTGTGACATTTTAGACACAAGAAAAACTCTTCCTGGCCTTCGCGCTCTGCAGAAATATGCAGTAAAAGTCGGTGGTGGTAAAAACCACAGGTTCCATCTGCAAGAAGCGTTCCTCATAAAAAATAATCACATCCAGGTCTTAAGAAAATATCACGACACTCCCCTATCCGAAGCAATTATTAGAGCAAGGGCCCTGCAGCCGGAAGCTAAAATAGAAATTGAGGTCGAAGACATCGCTATGCTCAAAGAAGCACTGGCTGCAAAAGCCGATCTCATCCTTTTGGATAATATGCCTACGGAAATGATGAAAGAGTGTGTAGAGATAACCGCCGGCAGAGCCTATTTAGAAGCATCGGGTGGTATGACTCTTAAACGCCTTCGAGAAACTGCAGAGTCGGGTGTTAATGGGATTTCTATTGGAGCGCTCACACACTCAGTAAGCGCTATCGATATAAGCCTGAGAGTTTCCTTATGAGTTTGTGCGTGATTGATATTGGTAATACCAATGTAAAAATCGCCTTCTTTAAAGAAGATCGGTTGGAGGAGAGTAGATCTATCTCCTCTAAGAGCTGTTTAAAAGAGCACCTCACGCCCCTTTTCCAATCGAGATCCATAGACAAAGCTTTTATAGCATCCGTTCATGAGGAAACAGAAAAGAGTATCAAAGAAATTTTGAGCGCACTAAACATCTCAACAGTCATGCTCGATCCTTCCCGCTTAGGTCTTACACTCGATGTCGATGAACCTAAAGCTGTAGGACAGGATAGAATCGCTAATTGCTACGGAGCGCTGCACCACTTCCCCACCTTTGATTGCATCGTAGTAGATATCGGCACTGCGGTGACCTTTGATTTTGTAACAAAGGAAGGAAGCTACCTCGGTGGCGCTATCTACCCAGGTATTGACATCAGCGCGAAGGCTCTTGCAAGCTACACTGATAAGCTTCCCGTTGTACAGGTGCTTAAACCAGAGTCGGCACTTAGCAGAACTACAGAGAGTCATATACAGAGTGGCATCTATTACGGCCTTTTAGGTGCTGTCGAGAGAATTATCTCAGAGCTCAGACTCACATCCGCTTCGCCAAGCTCTGTTAAGGTGCTAGCGACAGGCGGCGCTACTCGTATTGAAAATACTACGATGTGCGAGGACAAAGTCTTATTTGTAGAAGACTTAAAAGACCTCGTCGATTTTATTGATCCCCACCTGACAGTCGTGGGCTTATACGAAATTTTTAAAGAACAACTATCTAAGAAACAGGAGAAATAACATGTCTGGTACACCACGTGAACTTATTTTCGAAGAAGAAGCACGCCAAAAGCTTCGCGAAGGTATCGATAAACTCGCAGAAGTTGTTGCAGTAACTTTAGGTCCTAAGGGAAGAAACGTAGGCCTGCAAGCAAGCTGGGGCGCTCCTACCATCACAAACGATGGAAACAGCATCGTAAAAGACATCGAACTCAAAGACCAATACGCAAATATGGGCGTGTCGATGGGTAAAGAAGTAGCGAGCAAGATGAAAGAAAAATGTGGTGATGGAACAACAACGAGCATCATCCTTCTCAAAGCTCTCGTCCAAAACGGCATAAAGAACATCTCTTCAGGATCCTCTCCGATCCATGTAAAGCGTGGAATGGAAAAGGCCGTACAAGCCATCGTTGAAGAGCTTGACAAAACAGCGATTCCTATTAAGAATGACAAAGAGATCTTAAGCATCGCAACAGCGTCTGCATCAGGCAATACAGAGATCGGAACATTAATCACTGAGGCGATCACAAAAGTAGGTAAAGCTGGTGTGATTACGATCGAAGAAGGCAAAGGGACAGACACCAGCATCGAGATGGTAGAAGGGATGCAGTTCGATCGCGGCTATACAAGCGCTTATTTCTGCACTAACGCAGAGAAAATGGTTGCAGAGATGACAAGCCCGAAGATCTTAATCACGGACAAGAAGATCTCTTCTATCCAAGAGATCCTCGGCATACTCCAAACACTTGCAACAACAGCCTCTGAGCTTTTCATCATCGCTGATGACATCGAAGGGGACGCTCTTTCTACGCTTGTTGTGAACAAACTAAGAGGAACGCTTAAAGTGTGTGCTGTAAAAGCTCCAGGCTTTGGCGATAGAAGAAAATCTCTTCTGCAAGATTTAGCCGTCCTTACAGGAGCTACTTTCATCTCAGAAGAAGCGGGCAGCTACCTCAAAGACGCAGGCGTTGAAATGCTCGGCTCTGCAGAGAAAATCGTCGTTTCAAAAGACAAAACTATACTTGTCGGTGGATCGGGCTCAGCTGATGATATTCAGAAGAGAATCAAACAAATTGAAGCCGAGATTAAAGTCTCTACAAGCTCATACGATACAGAGAAGCTTGAAGAGAGAAAAGCCAAGCTTTCCGGTGGCGTTGCAGTGATCCGTGTAGGAGCTCCAACAGAGCCTGAAATGAAACAGAAAAAGCAAATGTTCGAAGATAGCCTGAATTCTACAAGAGCGGCTATCGAAGAAGGAATCGTTCCAGGCGGCGGTATAGCTCTTCTGAATGCAAGTAAAGCAGCAGCTACTCTGCAGCTTTCTCCTGAAGAAATGATCGGCGCGCAAATTGTTGTAAGAGCATGCGAGGCGCCATTCAAACAGATCGTTTCTAACACAGGTTTTGATAGCTCTGTCGTTCTGCAAGAGATCCAAAGCAAATCTGGCCATGTTGGATTCAACGCTATGACAGAGACTGTCGAAGATCTTATCATCGCAGGCATTGTAGACCCTGCTAAAGTCGTTAAATATGCTCTAACGTACGCTGCATCAACAGCGGGTATCGTCCTCCTTTCTGAAGCTCTCATTGGCAATGCGCCTGAAGAGACAGAAGAAAAAGCGTAAGCCCTCTTTTCGAAAAGACCCTGCATCGGTTACGATGCAGGGTCTTTACTTTTAAGGAAAAAATGCAAAAAGCCTCAGTACTTCCAGCAAACGGAATCGGTGACGCCCTTCTTATGCTCATAGCCTCGTATAGTCTGCAAGAAGCGGGCTTTGAGGTAACGACATACCAGCCGCTACTATCACAGCTTGAGCCGTGGCTAAGGAATAAGAATTTTTTCACGCTCCCTTCTTTAGAAGAGTTAGAATCCCACCTCGGTTCTGATGAAATCGTTATTTTGCAAAATGACAATTCTGAAAGAGCCAAACACCTCATTAAACTAAGATCGGAAGGCAAACTTCCAAACCTTGCCGTCTTCTATCCCACGTATAAGGTAGAAAAGCACGGCCCTTTATGTCCTCAAGACGTAGTTTTCCAGGAAGACCTTTCTATGGTAGAAAATATTGCGAAGGCCACATCAAAGCTTCTGAAGCTTGCAGGTGTCAGCCGCAATAATGGCCTGACGCCCCTGCCTTCCCTATCTCATAGAAAATATAGCGATAGGATCGTCATCCATCCAACAAGTAGCCAATCGGAAAAAAACTGGCCAGCCAAAAAATTTATGGCTCTTGCGGCAAAACTTAAGAAACAGGGCTACACGCCCGTATTTGCTGTCTCTGTAAAGGAATATGCAGAGTGGTCTTCTCTACTACAGCAACGATATGATCTGCCCTCTCTTTCCACTCTTTCGGATCTGGCCTCGCTTGTATATGAATCAGGCTATGTGATTGGAAATGACTCTTTGATCGGACATCTTGCATCCAACATGCAAATTCCCTCAATTATCGTTGCTAATGAAGAAAAAAGAATGCGTCTTTGGCGACCAGGCTGGCTTAAAGGGGAAGTCATTACTCCCTCTCTTTTCTGGCAGAAATGGTCCTTCTCTTCAAAAGAGAAACACTGGGGATCTTTGATCTCGGTCAGAAAGGTATTAGAGCGCTTTCACAAGCTCCGCCGCTCTTTTTAGAGCGCTATCAAACTGATAAAATACATTCTCCTCTCCAACATGATCGAGCAGCCCATATTTTCTGATGCTGTCTTTGACATGAGATTTTACTCCGGAGAGAAAAACCACTGTGTTATTTTTTTCGCAGCTAAGTACAAAATCATTTAGAGCATGCAGTCCTGTAGCATCTATGACGGATACCTTTCTCATACGTAGAATAAACACCTTAGGAGGTCTTTCTAGACCATCCAGAACAACTTTCAAGCTATCTGCAATACCAAAGAAAAAGGGGCCGTTGATCTCATAGACCTCGACAGAGTGGGGTATTTTTTTCTTTTGGATCGCATCGCTATCGATCTTGACACTCTCATCCATCTCTTGCTCAATGATGGGCGAGAGTGAGGTGATTTTCGATACATCGCTCATTCTCTTCATGAAGAGGAAGGCTGCGAGGATCATGCCGACCTCAACAGCGACGGTTAGATCGACAAATACTGTAAGAAAAAAAGCAGAAAGTAGTACTACAATATCTCCTTTTGGAGCATTAAACAGGTGCCTAAAGTGGTGGATCTCGCTCATATTCCACGCTACAACCATAAGAACTGCAGCCAAAGCAGGTAGTGGTATCAGACTCACCTGTGGTGCGAAGAAAAATACGATCGCAAAAACAGCTGCCGCATGGATCATACCAGCAACAGGAGTGCATGCCCCTGTTTTGACGTTAGTCGCGGTTCTTGCTATAGCGCCAGTGGCTGGGATCCCTCCAAAAATCACCGATCCGATATTGGCTATCCCCTGTCCAAATAACTCGGTATTGGATCTATGGCGCCCACCTGTCATCCCATCTGCCACAACAGCTGAGAGTAAAGACTCAATCCCCGCTAAAAATGCGATGGTGATCGCATCGGGGATCAAAATAGAGAGATCTTCAAAACGGAAATGAAAAACAGAAAGAGAGGGAAGTGGAAAGCTACGTGGTATTTCTCCAAAGCTCGAGGCGATGGTATCGACAGGAAGCTTTAGAAAAACACTCACGAGCGTCACAAAGCCGATCGATAGTATACCCCAAGGAAGTCTTGGCGCAAATCGTCGGAGCATCAAAATAATAAGCAAAGTCGATAGGGAAACGACAACCGCATAAACACTCCAAGTAGAAGCGCTAGAAAAATAAGCCGGCCACTTATCTATAAAGGCTGAAGGCTCCTCTGCTATCTTAAGACCGAAAAAATTCTTAATCTGGGAGGTGAAAATAAGAAGAGCGATTCCTGTGGTAAAACCTGTCACTAAAGGATACGGAATGAATTTGATTAAACTGCCTAAACGGCAAAAGGCCACTACGAGTAAAATGACGGAAGCTAATAGCGTTGCTAAAACGAGCCCCTCATAGCCTTGCCTCTGAATAATATCGTATATAATGACGACAAAGGCCCCCGTCGGCCCTCCGATCTGCACTTTACTGCCGCCGAGAAAAGAGATCAAAAATCCCGCAACAACCGCTGTAATAAGTCCCCTCTCTGGAGTAACACCAGAGGCTATGGCAAAAGCCATAGCAAGGGGCAGAGCTACAACCCCCACAGTAAGACCGGCGAGCAGATCCTTGCGAAAGAGTGAGAAGCTATACCCCTTTCGAAGACTAAGGAACGATTCTGGAATAAACTCAGATAGATACCCTGACTTTTTTCTCATAGTTTTCTCTTTGCTATTGTCTTTCTTATACGCCTGAATCGGGTCTTTCGTCAACTGCGCGATATAAAACTTTTATTCAAATCAGATAATTCATAACTTGAAAATTAAAAATTTAATTATTAATGTGAAACTATACCAAAAAATATTTAAATTACCCCATAGGTTTTTTATGAATAAAGGCAAACAGCCAATGCCCCTAAACATCCGCAAGAAAGTTGAGAAACAAGTAAAAAAAGACCTTAAAGGCGGGGAAGACACTCCAACAAAAGCTATATCTAAGAAATATCCGACAGAGAAAGAAATGCTCTCTACTCAACCCAAAAAGCGTGCCAAAAGCGAAAAAGAGCATGTAGTCTCTATGGAAAGAGCAGTAGCTAGAAAAAAGTCGAAACTAGCTGGTAAAAAGCGCTCTAAACGTACAGAACCTAAAGACGGGATTGTGGGCTCGCAGCCAGCTCACGTACATCCAGAAGGCAAAAGATGGATGAAAACGCTCGCTAAACAGACGAAAGTTCAAAGCAAAAAAATTATTAGAAAAGCCACCAAAAGAAAGTAGAGATTTTTGCCACTTTTGCTTTTAAGAGAATGAAGATTTTAGGTACACTATAAGGCTAATTTAGTCCCAAGGACAAGGTATTTATGCAGAAATCTGTAGAGACAAAAAACTTCCGCCTAGCGCATATCTCTGATCTGCATTTCTCGCAGCTTTCTTGGAATCCCGCGCAATTTCTTTCCAAGCGCTGGATTGGAAATGCCAACCTACTCCTTCGCCGCCTTCGAGAGTTTCAGCACGATAAAGTGTTTAAATTGATCGATCATTTCAAAAAAGAATCTGTAGACTATGTCCTTATTTCTGGGGATCTGAGCACAACTTCTTTAACCTCTGAATTTGCAAAGGCGTCTGAATTTTTATCTCAGCTAAAAGCTCTTGGGATAGAAGTTGTCACACTTCCCGGCAACCACGACCATTACACGAAAAAAGATTATAAAAATAAGACCTTCTATCAGTTCTTCGATTCTTATTTTTGCAAAGAAGATAGTCCTCTTGCCGGCTATAATCTGAAAGACCATAAGGTCACTGTAAAAAGACTAAAGCAAGACTGGTGGCTTGTAGCGCTCGATACAGCGATCGCAACTCCCCTTCTTGCCTGCCATGGCAATTTTACAACCGAGATCGAAGCTACACTTAGAAAAGTACTCTCTGAAATACCAGAAGGTGGCAGCGTTATCCTTGCGAACCACTTCCCCCTATTTACATCAGACCATGTGCATAAGCATCTTGTTCGCGATGGAGCGCTCAGAGACCTACTTCACCAGTTCCCTAAGGTCAGATTCTATCTTCATGGACATACCCACAGGCATTGCATTGCAGATCTACGTAATGCGGGCCTTCCTATCCTTCTAGATTCTGGATGTACAGCTCATGAAGAAAAAGGGACATGGAACCTTCTTGATTTTTCAGAGGACGCATGTACTGTAAAAGCATTCCGTTGGAGTCCTTCTGACAAAGCAGAGTGGGACTGGAATGAAAAAACACAAGCCTCCTTTGAGTGGTAACTTATGCCTTCCTCTCTCCCCTGGTATAAAAAAGGTCTAGACTTCAAGTGCACACAATGCGGCGCTTGCTGTACTGGAACACCCGGGTATGTATGGGTTTCTGATGAAGAGATCATAGAGATGGCAGACTTTCTAAAAGTTACTATAGAACACTTCGTAAAAAAGTTCACTCGCACTGTTGGTGGCAATAGAGCTCTTCTTGAGCATCCTAAAACCTACGACTGCGTCTTTCTGAAAGACAATGCCTGCACTCTTTACACCTCACGCCCCCGTCAGTGCCGCACCTATCCTTGGTGGCCTGAGAACGTAGAGTCTAAAGAAGCTTGGCTTGCAGAAGCCAAACGCTGTGAAGGGATCAATCATCCTCAAGGCGAAACAATTTCTCTAGAAGAAATCCAAAAACAACTTTCTTTGAACTAAATGCTTTGTATGCAAAACTGCATGCAAAACTCTATCTTCAAAGGACACTCTCATGGAGACCCAATCACCTACTCTAATGCGTATCGATACTTGGCTTAAAGGAAACTTCGATAAAGAGACCAAAGAAGAGATCATCAAACTTCAAGAGAGTGATCCTAAAGCTTTAACAGACGCTTTTTATACGGACCTCGCCTTCGGTACTGGGGGCCTCAGAGGGCTGATGGGAGTTGGCTCCAACCGTATGAATACCTATACGGTAAGAAGAGCTACACTTGGTCTTGCACGCTACCTTAAGAAATCTCATCAAAAGCATCCAATGAAAGTCGTCATCGGCTACGACTCCCGCCATCATTCTCAGGACTTTGCTGAGGAAACGGCTAGAGTCTTTGCAGCCCAGGGGATCGAAGTATTTTTACTAAGCGAGCTCAGACCTACTCCCTTCGTTTCTTTTGCTTGCAGACAGCTAAAATGCAATGCAGCTGTTATGATCACCGCATCACATAACCCCGCTGTCTATAACGGCTATAAAGTCTACTGGTCTGATGGCGCGCAGATCGTTTCTCCTCATGATAAAGGAATAATTGCCGAAGTACTAGCCATTGAGAGTTACGACAGCATCCCAGTAAGCCCGTTAGACTCTCCCCTCATCCATATGGTAGATGAGAAGATGGATGACGCATACATCAAAGCCATCCACCCCCTGCAGCAAAGACCGCAAGAAAATAAAGCTTATGGCAAAGATCTGAGGATCGTCTTTTCAAGTCTTCATGGAACCGGGATTACACTGGCTCCCCAAGCGCTTAAAGACTGGGGCTTTTCAACTCTTGTCTTTGTAGAAGAGCAAATTACCCCTGACGGTGATTTTCCAACAGTCAGCTTTCCCAATCCCGAATACAGAGAAACCCTTTCCCTCGGTATCAAATACCTTCAGAATACCGCCTCTGATCTGCTCCTTGTAACAGATCCTGATGCAGATAGGCTCGGTGTTGTAGTACTGCATAAAGGCAAACCTGTGATCTTGAATGGAAATGAAACAGCGTCCATCTGCAGTAACTACCTATGCTCTGCACTTAAAGAAAGCGGTAAGCTTTCCAGTAAGATGGCGATTATAACGACGATTGTTTCTACTGAGCTACTGCCCGCTATTTGCAAAAAATACAATATCCACTGTGAGGAAGTTCTCACCGGATTTAAATACATCGGAGAAAAAATCCACCTATGGGAAAACGAAAAAAATGGAATGCAATTCTTATTTGGCGCCGAAGAATCTTACGGATATCTTGTAGGGACACACTCACGTGATAAAGACGCCATTGTATCGTGCTGTCTGATCGCAGAAATAGCGCTACATGCAAAAAAACAAGGCAGGACGCTAATCGATCTTCTTCATGAGATGTACAAAGAATATGGAGTATATAGAGAAACGCAATACTCCATCGATTTCCCCCCTGGCAAAGATGGCATGGACACGATGCAGCAGATGATGAAAAAACTAAGAGCCTCCCCACCAAAAGAGCTACTAAATGCAAAAACTACTATTCAAGAAGATTACTTATTAAGCCAAAGAACCCTTGCTAATAGTTCTGCGACAGAAAAAATCACACTGCCGGTATCTGATGTCCTTCTTTTCCGGTTTGATGATGGAAGCAAGCTTGTCATAAGACCGTCTGGAACAGAGCCCAAACTGAAGATCTATGCAGGCGTTTGTGTAAAAGAATTCTCCTCAGTAGAAGAAGGCATTGCTACTGCAGATCAAAAACTACAAAAGCTTATACAGGGAGCGCAAACCTTGGTGAAGTCATGAGTATAGACCTATTAGGATCTTTTGGTAGTGATAACCACTCCGGTGTATGCCCAGAACTTATGCAGGCTCTGTCTGAAGCGAATCAAGGAGCGGCCTATGCCTATGGCGGCGATCCTTATACCAAACGAGCTAAAGAACTCTTTAAAAAGGCCTTTGGCAAAGAATGCGAAGCATTCTTTGTACTGAACGGAACGGGAGCTAATGTATCTGCCCTTCGAACCATTCTCGGAAGAGCGCATTCTATCCTATGTGCAGATACAGCACATATCCAAACACAAGAGACAGCAGCGATCTACGCTCTTTCAGGAAGCAAGCTCCTTACCATACCCTCATCAAATGGTAAAATAGGGCCTGAAGAGATTGAAAAAGCTTTCTTAAAAGAGAGCTACTGGGGCGTTCATGCAAGCATTCCTAAAGTAGTCTGCATCTCTCAAAGTACAGAGTTCGGCACTATTTATACCTTAGAAGAAATAAAACAGATCTCTGCTATTTGCAAGCAGTATAATCTTCTTCTTTTTGTCGATGGATGCCGCCTTGCCAATGCAGCTGAGAGTCTTGGAGTCCCTTTAGAAAGTTTTGGCAGCTCCCTTGGCATCGATGTAATGACCTTCGGTGGATCGAAAAATGGGATGATGTTCGGAGAGGCAGTTCTTTTCTTTAGACAAGATCTTGCAGAGTTTTTCCCCTTCATACAAAAGCAATCGCTACAACTCTTGTCTAAGATGCGCTATATCTCCGCGCAATTCATACCGTATCTTGAAAAGGAGCTATGGAAACGAAATGCAAACCATTCGAATAAGATGGCTAAGCGCTTAGAAGATGAGCTCAAAAAAATACCGGATGTTGCATTTTCTCAAAAGCGCGAATCTAACCAGCTTTTCTTCTCCGTTCCGGACCATTGGGTGGAAGAATTAAAAAAGCACTTCATCTTCCACGTATGGGACACAAAACCCACACTCAGACTCATCACCTCATTTGATACTAAAGAAGAGGAAATAAGTGCCTTTGTCTCTCATGTAAAAAAACTACAAGGAGCACATGGTTAATCTTGCACTGATTACCGGCGCAAGCTCAGGCCTCGGAGAGGCTCTTGCCAAACTCCTTGCCCATGAAAAGATCCCCCTTCTTCTAACAGGCAGAAATAAAGATGCTCTACAAAAGCTAAAGCAAGAGCTCTCACCGCTTACACAAGTGGAGATCTTTGCGGCTGATCTTAGCATAGATGAAGAAAGATCCACCCTTCTTAAAGAGATAGCTCAAAAAGCGCCAGACCTTGTGATCAATTCAGCAGGTCTTGGACTTTATGGAGAAGTGCTGCGCTATCCTCTGAAAGAGCAAATGCAGATCCTTAAAGTCAATGTAGAGGCTCTAACAGAGGTGAGCATAGAGTCTGCAAGGGCCCTTAAAGAAAGAAACATGTCCGGTACCATTATGAATATATCCTCTGCCGCAGGCTTCCTTCATTATCCAAGCTTTACTTTATATAGCTCTTCTAAAGCGTATGTCACACACTTCTCTCAAAGCTTTGATGCCGAGATGAAACGTTATGGGATACGAGTTCTCACTAGCTGTCCTGGTAAGATAGCAACATCCTTTAGACAAAGAGCCTCTTCAGGGCTCGATATACGCAAAGGTGATTTCAAAAGTATGCCTGTTGAAAAAGCCGCCTATCTTATTTGGCAGCAGATCCAAAAGAAAAAGCCGTGCGAGATCATCGACGGAACCTATAAAGTGCTGATCTTTATCGCTCGGTTTGTGATTCCGAAAAGGCTTCGAGAGAAACTCTTACAGCAGGAAATCGAAAAAAGGATTTCCGGTAAAAAAGATTAGATTTATGCAATTTATAAAAAATATGGAAACGTATTCAATTACTTATGCTTTATTGTCAGTGCAAAGAGCTTTATTAGAAGCCGTAACTCCCGAATTAAGAGCAGTTACTGTGGATGTTTGTAACGATAAAAAATTGTTCTACATTCATTTTTACTATCATGGGAATGTTTCTGAAAAAATAATCGACCTTTGGGAATGTGCTATTACGGAAGCTAGTGCAGATTTTGGACCAGACTGTGTATTAGATGCTGGAGTAGAAAGACTTGACTATCCTCAAAAAATTCCAGCTCGCGGACGATATGCTTATTTAAGAAAGGAGTAGCGCTATTCAATACGTACTAAGAAAAAAACAACCTCGTCACTTAACTACCAATTCGGTAGATATTGGTAGCAAATTGGTAGAAAGAAGTTATAGAAAAAGTGGAAGCCTTGCCTATTTGGCGCCCTGCAGAGCAGAAAAATCTCGCAGAAGCTGAGAAAGGAGCCTTGGCACCTCTACCATCACATCAGGGGATTCAACATACGCTATACGCATCTGTGTTTTGCCATAATTTGGCATCCCTGCACTCCCCGAGTAAAATCCGCTCATAGGAGCTACAAGGAGTGTCTTTTTAACGCCATTTACTAGCACGTGTCCTTCCCTTGCGCAATACATAACAAATTCCGTGGCATCGAAATCAGATCCGACCATATTGCGTACATCGATCACAGTATATAATGAGGCATCAGGCATTGAGACAATAAGTTTTGGCATTTCATTTTTTAGATCAGAAGTGAGGGCTATAGCGATCCTTTGATAATACTCTCTTTGCTCCTTAAACCAAGAGTGAAGAGCTTCTTTAGATTCATGCAGCAGAGCTCCAACAATGTACTGCCCAATCGCATTGGCACAAAGGTTGGCTGTATTTTCAGCGACCGCTTTCTGATGGAATTCTTTGCTGTCTGTGATAAGAGCGCCGATTCGAAGGCCACAGGCATTCATGACTTTAGAAACAGATTCTACGCTAATGCGTCTTCCTGTTATGCCAGGGACCTCTTTTTCGGTAATACCCCAAACACTGCTTGTTTTCTCATCTGTATAAAAAAGTTCTCTATAGGCTTCATCACTGATGAGCCATAGATTGTATTTCACACAGAGCCTACCCAGTTCAACAAGTGTTTTTTGAGGAAAAAACTGACCAGTGGGATTGTCATAAGGGATGACAAGTAAAGCCCCTGGCTTTGAATCTTGTATGACCTTTTCTATCTCTGCAAGACTTGGAAGGGTGAATTTTCCGCTCTCATCTAAGCGTCTTGTCACTGCAACAGTCTGTCTTCCTGTCCTTTCTGCAAACGAAGAGTAATTAGAATAAGTAGGATCAATTACAAGAAGCGGTTTTTCTTTAGATCCTGCAGGCCCACATACTCCAAGTATCGCAAGCTCCATCGCTTGGCTGCCACCGTCAGTCATTTGGCAGTAAAGACCATCAGTTGAAAAGCCACTCGTCTTTATCAAATGCAGAAAAGCTTGATTTGCCTCCACCTCCCCTACAGTGCTCGAGTATTTCACAACACCTTGTCTAAAAGGACTACCTTCATCGCCCAAGGAAAACATCCTCTTTACCATAGAAAGATGCATAGGAAGAGATACATTGCCGATAGCAGTATTGACAGCTACAACCCCATCCGATCTTTTTAAAAACTCAATCTGAGCAAGTCTTATCGAAGAAGGGGCTCTTGTTTGAAAATGAGAGGAAAGAGAAGGTTTCATGCTATTCACTTATTGTTTTTTAAAGCTCCAGCATACAAATCCAATACCTGCAATAAAGAGAATAATACCACCGACTTTCAATCTCGAAGCTAACATCTCGTATTGGGCTACTTGATCTTTGCCTTCATCTATTTGTTGTTGTGCAGGATCTGTAAGCACTTTTTTACCAACAGCTTTTGTTGTTGGATCAAGAGAGAACAGCTTATTTGCTGCGTCTACTTTCTCTTGACCACTTGCAATTTGCATCTTACCGCTTTCAACCTGATTTGTGATGTAAACCGATACGATAAACATAGCTATGCCACCAACAGCTAGTACAATCCCGAGTATTCTTTTTGCATTCATAGATCCCTCTCTAAGAAGTCTTAAACTAATGTATTCTCATACTTAGAGAAAAATGTATAGAGAAAGTTTAAGAAAGAATTTAGTTTCTAGAAGGATATTTGATACGTATATGACGAGTCACTAGAAGAGCTTTAACGATCGCTTTTTTGACAAAGCCTAGCTCTTCAAAGGTCAGCTGACATTCATCAAACTGCCCTTCTTCTGCTTTTTCAGAAACAAGCTTATTTACCATCTGGGTAAGGAGCTCTTCAGAGACCTCATCCATTGCACGAGACGCCGCTTCAATAGTATCTGCGATCATAATGATCGCTGACTCTTTAGAGTGGGGCTTCGGCCCTGAATATCTAAAAAGCTTTTCATTCACTTTACTTGCATCGCCTTCCATCTGCTCGATCTGCTTGCAATAGAAATAGTACACAAGCGTTGTACCGTGGTGCTCGCGTATGATGTCGATAAAACTTTGTGGAAGCCTGTATTTTTTAGCCAAAGCCTCCCCTTCAGAGACGTGCGCTATGATCACATGGGTAGATTCTAAGGGAGTGAGCAGTTGGTGGATGTTAAATCCTCCAAGCTGGTTCTCTGTGAAATAGTGAGGATTAAACAGCTTACCAATGTCGTGATAAAGAGTCGCTGCTCTACAGAATAGGTCGTTAGCGCCGATAGCTCTTGCTCCCGCTTCAGCGATATTCCCTACAACAAGACAGTGTTGATAGGTTCCCGGAGCTTCAAGGCTGAGGCGTCTTAACAGCTCGTTGTTTGGATCCATGTACTCCATTAACGTCATGTCTGTCATGACTTTGAAGACAGATTCAAATAAAGGGAGAAGACCCACGACTAAAAGAGCCGAGAGGGTTAAAAATGCAAAGGTGCACATAAAATCGCTTAGGAGATTGATATCGAGCAAAGTTCCTTCGACGAGATTAAAGCTCAGCAAAATAGGGATAGAGCACAGCCACGCTTTTGCAAATACTTCAAAGATATCTTTTCGTTTGTGTAGCGATCTTGCATACATGATCGCACATAAAGAGGCTGTTAGATTCAATATAAGGAAATGATCATGATCAACAGCGAGCGTTACTCCTATTATAATCGTTAAAAAGATCGAGCTAAATAAAGCGATCCGAGTTCCCAGCAGCACGCAGAGAAGTACTGAAGCAAAGGGAACAAGCAGTGGATAACGAGCCACCTCTACAAGGTTAAATCCCTTGTATAAAAGGAGGTATTCAGTAGCTTTTGCAAGAGCAAGTGTTAGAACAAGTATTGTAGTGAGCAAAATGAGCTTACGCATCGATTTGAGCACATCTTTTTGGTAAATATAAAGATATACTCCCATGAGAAGCGTGATAATCGCTGAAAGAATAACGCTTCCAATGATGCTAAGCGGGTTCCAAAGATTGCGAGACTCGCCCAGCGCATTCTTCATCGATAGAAGCATATAAATATGCTTAAGAGTTACTTTTTCACCGGGATCGATGATGTGGCTTCCAGCACCTACAGTGCTGTATTGATCAGGAACATTGTCTTGAACCAAAATTTTTAGTTTCTTTTCCAAACTTGCGTCATGATGCAAATCCCACTTCTGCTGCTTGAAAAAATCCAGGACATACTCAGCGACTTTAGGATCGAAGTTTTTTTTTGGAAAAACACTCTCCTCAATGTCAGGCCAAAATGAGTCAGGAACAGGAGGAATCCGTTTTTCTGAGTAGGCAATATCATAGAAGTTCTCAGCTGGAAACTTTACTTCCTTCATCTTCTGCAAAGTTCTCGGATCACTAAAGCGTACCTCCATCAGGTATTCTTCAAGCGCCTCTGTTCCCTCGTACATAGACTCAAAAGTCGTCTTTGGTAGCTTCTGTCTCCATGACTGGTCTTTGACAAGTCTGTATTCAAAATCAGCCATTACCTTTTGGATCTGTTTTTCATGGAACTTATAGATAGGCCCAATGTCTTGCATCGCCTGTTGCCTTAACACAAGGGTAGCTTCTTCATCGGGATATTCAAAATCGATTTGAGCGATGATATATTGCTTAGAGACCGAGCCTAGCTCGAGCACTTCCATTTTGACTTCGCGGAAGTGTAGGAATGTGGAAAGAGCTGCCACAAAAAAAGTAGCGAGTAAGATTCTCCAGCCAGGAGCATCCCCTCCAAACCACTTCTTCCATTTTTTCTTCTGGGGCTCAGAACCAGAAGGTTCTGCATGTGAGCTTGGCATAGGCTCTAGTTCCCTATAAACAGATCGTAATATGGGCAGCATAACAAAACTTTGGAAAAAGATGTCTAACTTTCTCAAAAATTTCTCAAAATTTTAAAATTTTTTTATGCAATTCTTGATTTTATAAGAAAAATTACTTAATCCTACATCTCGAAACTAACGTACAAATTTTTCTACCAAGAACTGTTACGCTTAAAAGAGGCGTAATACAAAAGATCATTTTTTCTTTTGAATTTTGTCTTTTTAGCCTATACTACGCCATTAGAGACCTTCTATTTTTCCAAGGAAAAAAGCGTATGAGCCCCTCCCCTACAGATACCTACCAGGTGATTGCCAGGAGATACCGCCCCCAGACGTTTGCCGATGTAATCGGGCAAGAGCCTATTGTAACCACTTTGAAAAACGCTCTGCGTTTTCATAGGCTTGCACACGCCTATCTTTTTTGTGGCTGTAGAGGAACTGGAAAAACGACTCTTGCAAGAGTATTTTCTAAAGCGCTTAACTGCCAGCAGCTCACCTCCGAGTTCGAACCGTGCAATAAGTGCCAGTCTTGCCAAGAAGTATCACAAGGAAGATCGCTCGATGTAATGGAAATCGATGGAGCCTCTCATAGAGGTATCGATGACATCCGTCAGATCAACGAGACAATCGGTTATGCACCTTCATCTGGCAAATACAAGATCTACATCATCGACGAAGTTCATATGCTTACAAAAGAAGCGTTTAACGCCCTTTTGAAAACACTAGAAGAGCCTCCAGCCAATGTAAAATTCTTCTTCGCAACAACAGAGCCACATAAAGTCCTTTCAACGATCATGAGCAGGTGCCAGAGATTTGATTTGTCTCGCATCACATTTCCCCTCATCCAAGAAAAGCTCTCTAAAATCGCGCAAGATCTATCCGTTATATGTGAAGAAGAAGCCCTTCAACTTATTGCAAAACTCTCTGAAGGATCTCTTCGCGATGCAGAGTCATTATTCGATCAGGTCATATGCTACAATGAAGGAACACTTACTGCAGAAAAGGTATCCACCTCTCTTGGCATCGTATCTCTTTCCACCTTTTTCGAACTTGATGCAGCGGTGGAAGAGCAAGATTTTTCTTATGCCTTCGTGCTCGCTCAAAAGATCTTTTCCTCAGGTAAAGACCTAAGCTACTTCTTAGATAGCCTTGTGGAGCACTTCCGTACCGTACTCGCATTCCAACTAAATCAAGCGCCCCACCTATCAGCACTGTATAATAAGAAGTACACTCATTCATCATCCGCTATTTATTCGCAGGAGCAGTGCCTTTACATACTAGACTACCTTCTTGGCTGGATCCAGCAGATGTCGAAATCTACCTTCAAAAGAATCAGCATCGAGATGATCTTGCTTCATATCATCCGCAGTAAAAAACGGATCCCTATAGATACTTTAGTAAGAAGGCTGCACGAGATACAAAAAACGCTCCCCTCCTTCGATAAAAAGCCAGAAGCTCTTCCATCACCTACCTCTGTTAAGGTGGATGAGCCTAAAGTGCCTAATACCGATGCTAAAATAGAAGAGATCCAGCAAGTGGCTATCAGGCCTGCCCCAATAAAAGAAGAAATTTCTGCCGTAGAGCCAAAGACCACGCTTGAAAAACCAGAGCCTACCTCTATCAAGATCGATGAGCCTAAAGTCCCTATTACCGATGCTAAAATAGAAGAGATCCTGCAAGAGGCTATGAAGCCAGATCCGATTAAAGAAGTAGTAGAAGAAGAAAAGCCAGCTGCTACAGCTGAGAGTGTTTCTTTGGACAAAGAACCTCTTTCTCAAGAAACGGAAGCAGTCTCTCTTCCAGAAGCACCGGCGGCTCCTCAACCTATAGTAGTAGAAAACGTTGTAGAAGAGCCAAAGCAGCCTGTAGTTGCAGCCGTAGAGAAAGTAGCTGAAAAAAGCCCTATTATCGCGGAAGTTATGAAGCAGCCAGAACCTCCAGCTGTCGTAACAATGCAGACACCTGCTGCTGCAGTAGAGCAGCTCCTGGATCTTCCTATAGACAAGCCAGCAGCGCCAGCGCTCGCTCCAGAAGCTGTCTTAGTCAAAGAGCTACCAGTAGCCCCAGCTAAGCCAGCGCCTATTGCTAAAGAGCCTGAAGCGCCAAAAACCTATAAACCCCAGATCAAACACGAAACCATCATCCGCTTCGCTGCCGTTGAGCTAGATGGCGTGTTTTCTAAGAACTAATGTAAGGAGAATCAGAATGGGAAGTGGATTTGCTAAAATGAAGAAACAAGCGCGCCTTATGGAGCAGCAGCTTGAGCAAATGAAAGAAACACTAAAAAACACATCCTACACAGGATCGAGTGGCGCAGGTCTTGTTACCATCGAGATCAATGGTGACAAAGAAGTAAAAAGCATCAAGATCAAACCTGAATGTGTAGATGTAAACGATTTAGAAGGTCTTGAAGATCTCATCAAAGCCGCATTCCAAGATGCGCATGCAAAAGCATCTGAAGAGTCGCAAGGTGGAATGGGCGGAATGTCACTTCCTAGCGGACTCTCATTCCCTTTCTAATTGATCTTAAGTTACGACAAAGAGGCCCACGACACAAACCGAGGGCCTCTTTACCCCTTCCCTATCTCCCCACTAATTCTTTTCCTTAGATAATCCCAAGCTTGCAAGCTGACAAATTAAGGTAA
>Ga0247841_10003993_pt1 | contig 26191 bp, 17 predicted proteins | sample LaCruzMarch2015__2_FD_192410 | JGI IMG/M metagenome (GOLD analysis project Ga0247841, IMG submission 192410) | Freshwater microbial communities from meromictic Lake La Cruz, Castile-La Mancha, Spain - LaCruzMarch2015_18m | ecosystem: Environmental > Aquatic > Freshwater > Lake | place: Spain... | reverse complement strand
AAAATACCGCTGTAACCAGCCCGATATTCTTAAGGATCTCCGATTCGAGGGTCAGCGAATTAGCTATGACGGCGGCAATAATGCCTGTGGCAAGGCCGAGTATTCCCAGTATCAGGCCAAGTAAGATGGACTGTTCCTTGGCTTTCGTATGGTTAACCGGCTTTGTTTCCCCTTTTTTTGTCATATCGTTAATCAAAAGGCCAATCTATATCACCAGTATTTAACCGTTATTTTGGCATGATTGGGTTTTTTATTCAAAATCCTACCGGAAATGTTTTTATTTCCAAAATAAGAGGGGGGAGCTATAATTGAAATTATAGTAAGCTTGGAGCCTGATAGTGACAACATGAGCAGGCGGCTCAAGTAATGCCAGGCAGGTTTTCGTGAATATTAAGATAAAGCTGCTGCTAAGTGTATTCCTTTTCCCACTGATACTGTCCTGTATTAAGCCAGGCATGGCCTATTCAAGGTACGGAGACATGGCCCGCAACAGCAAATCCTGGGATGAGGCGATCATACAGTATGACAAAGCTATAGCGGCCGATCCGACCTTTGCACCATCCTACCATAACCGGGGTTTATCATACTATCACAAACTTGAGTATGACAAGGCAATCGACGATTTCTCGAAGTCACTTGAACTGGACCCGAATCGCGCAGATACCTATTACCAGCGTGGCAAAGCATACTTTGCCTCCGAAAATTATTCTAATTCAATTGCCGATTTCACCAGGGTCACAGAACTGGATCCAAAAAAGGCGGCTGATGCCTTCTACGAGCGCGGCAACACATATTACACCATGGGTGATTATAACGGTGCCGTCGCCGATTTCAGCCATACTATCGATTTAGATCCGAATTACAACAAAATATACTACTACCGTGGCAATGCGTACTCCAACCTGGGAGAATACGACCTTGCACTTGCGGATTACCGCAAAGAGCTTTCTAGAGATAACAGTGACCCAGCCGAGGTCCACCGGAAAGTGGGCTGGATGTACGCAAAGCAGGGTGACTACGATAAATCTCTAAGCAGCTACAATAACGCCATCGAGATTGACCCCAAGGACACCAAAAGCTACCTGAGCCGTGGCCGTGCCTATTATATCAGGGGAGATAACAGTCGGGCGCTCGCTGATTTCAACAAGGCTATCGAGCTCGACCCGAGCTACGTGGACGCTTACTACGAGCGGGGCAAAACCTACTACGCAATGTTGCAGTACAGCAAAGCCCTTGCCGATTTCGGCAGGGCCATAGAAATAAGCCCCGACTACTACGAGGCCTACGGTGAACGGGGTAAAACTTATTACGCACTGGGCGATACCAATAAAGCAATGGCAGATTTTAATAAAGCCGTGGAAATTCGGCCCGATTACGCCATTGCTTACAATGCACGCGGCAAAATCGATTACAGCACGGGACAGTACCAGAAGGCGATTGACGATTTCAGCAAGGCCATTCAACTGGATCCGGCCTATGCAGACGCCTATTACAACCGTGGCAACTCCTATTATAAAAATGGAAACAATGAACTTGCCTTCGCAGACTACAATAAGGCGATAGAATTGAGATTAAATGATGCTGAATATTATCAGAAAAGCGGGCAAATCTATCAAAGGATGGGTAGATACGACCTTTCAGTTACTGATTACACAAATTACGCCGAAATCGACCCGAATAATGCCTATACCTACTATGCCCGCGGGATCGCCTATTACAACCAGAAGAAATACGACCTGGCTATGGCTGATTTCAACAGGTCTATTGAGTTTGATCCAAATCTTCCCAACACTTATTATGGCAGGGGCCGGGTTTACATGGTCAAGGGGGAATACCAGCTTGCGATAGAAGATTTCACCAAAGCCATCTCGTTGCTGCCGGCCAACCTTGAGACTGGTCGGAGCACTGTTTGTCCCTACAGTGAAACAGAGGATATCTCCCTCAATCCCTGCACCCGGTCTTCCTACAACTGGAGGGGATTGGCGTACAGGAAAACCAGCCAGTATGATAAGGCAATTGCAGATTTTACCAAGATCATCGAGATGGAGCCATCAAACGCCTGGGCTTACTATAACAGGGGTTCATCTTACTTCAATAAGGCTGACTATCCGCTCGCCATAGAAGATTTCAACAAGGCCGCCGAATTGGATCCCACTATGTCGGAGGCGGTCAAAGCCCGGGATGCCACCGGGCGCGTAATTTTCGAGCTTTATTAATCACTTTCCCTGTGCACATGCTTATATAAAATAGCCTGGTTCAATATTTATCCCGTTATAGTTTTACGATCGCCTTGTTTTCATGATCAGCAACAGCATGGCCACCGGCACAGCTGCGATCACTACAATAACCAGCCAGACGAAACCCGGGCTACCCGATTGAGATTTTTGTTTGCCCGTCGTGTTGTCGGATGCCGGCGGAGGTGCAACCCTTGTATTAAACGTAAAAGTTCCGCTCCAGTCGCTGGTATTCGATTGCCCTTTGATCTCAAGGGCGCGTACGCGCCAGTAATAACTTTTCCCGTACTCGAGGGCGTCTTTATATTCGTAGCCGGTCGTTGTCGTTGTAGCCCTCTTAACAACCTGTGTCATTTCCGCATCACTGGCCAACACGACCTCATACTTGGTGGCCTCCTTGTAAGGAGTCCATGACAGGGCAGTAGGCTGGGTCGGGCATGCGGCGCACCCATTTTTAGGGCTAAGGAGTTCAATCCCCTGGACAGGTGTCTTTGTAACAAATCCGGGCTTGACTGCAAAGCTCGTTACCGGTGACCAGGGACTGATGGCAATTTGCCCCGTGGATGACCTGGTCACCCTTATTCTCCAGAAATAATCGGCCCCTCCCTCAGGTAATGCGCCGGGTGGGATCCAGGTAGCGGGTTGAGTCTCATTAAACTCATCCAAATCGATGGTAATGGATCCGGTCACAGATGTGATCGTATTGCGATTGTTCATGGCTGGATTGACCTGCATCGTGATCTCCCTGTCTTTGTAGATCTCCAGTTCGTAACGGACAGCAAGGCATAGCTGCTCCCACGAGAGGTCGACCTGCTGGTTGCGCCCGCTGACGGGGTCGCATCCCACCAGGGCGCCATCCTCCGGCGTACGGATTACCGGCCCCTTTTTAGCTATGCAATCCGTGTATGCCCAGAGCATCCCCTGGTTAGCTACAGGGTCATATCCACCCACCTCGAATGACTTATTGTCAATCGCAAACAAAGTTGTATAGCTCTCGAGAGTGCAACAGCCGCAGTATTTTAAAGACGAGGGCTCCAATGTGAAACTGACATTATCCTGGCCGGCCGGGCTGTAGATATCCAGGCAGTCCCAGGCTATGCCGTATTTGGGCATCGCCTGCCACGGCCTGATAGTTCGGCAGACTGCGCTGTTATCCTTTTCCAACGTGGTAGTTATTATTTTATGCGCTGTGTATACAGCAGGCTCAGGGTCACCGGTTTTGGCCACAACTACACCGAATTGACCGACCGGGTGCGGGGGTGAATCCAGCCCAACGGGCCACTTTACGGCGGCATGTCCTGAATTCCCCTCGCTCATCATGTCCACATCTACTAAATTCGTATACGCAGGCACCTGCTCCCTGAATATAGTCCCCGTCATGGAATCATGTATATTACCATCGCTATCAAGTTTGTCGTCCGCCAGGTAAATAAACTTATTATTAGCAAAATCTGGATCGAACGCCACGTGTACATTTCCCAGAATCGTGTTGTTACCCGGAATTGTAATCCACTGCTTACCTTCAGTCGGTGAGTAAGAGGCTACTTCAGCCTCTTGAGAGGCTGCACCGACCAACACCTTGCCCTTGGGGAACGCTGCTATGGTATGCGCACCCATAACACGGCTGTCATAGCTGGTTAACTTCGTGTTCCATTCTGTCCCGGAGTTAGTGACTCTTTGCACCATCCCGGTCGGTGATAACTCGTAGATTAACTCGTAGGTTTCAAACGTGAAATCCTGGATGATGTCCCTTGGAAGTATCTCTCCCCAGAAGTCACCATAGTCGGCGGACCAGAGTTGGGCCCGGGTAAGTTGAGCGGCCCAGGCAACAACCTGCCCATCGGGGCTATCGCCGCATATCTCGGGCACGCGTAATAGCGGCATGTCCGTCTGATTATCGGCACAAGAGCGTGAGGTAGTATGCGTCATCACCCTTTCCCAGTAGAAGCCCAGTGTGTGGCCCACCGGTAAAGGGTCGGCAACGTTTGCGTTTACCGTGGAACGCCACACGCTGTCAAACTCATCACAGCGGCCTGCAGCGCCGGTGTTCCTGTTAACGGAGGCCAGGTAGATGGTGGAGCAATCAAGCGACGGGGCGACATCGTTGAACCAGTCGATAGTAGTGTCGATTAAGCCGAGTTGATTCCAGGTCTCTCCGTTGGTACGGCTGACAGAAAAGGCAGATTCGTCATTTTGAATTAAGGGGGACAATTTTTTTAATTCGTTATACCAGTTAACCCCTGTCCCTGCGGCCAATGAACCCGTGCCAGCAAAAGCCAGTGCACCATCATCACTCCATGCAACTCTTGCACTGCCGACTCCATTCGTCCGGATCGAGCACTGCTCCTGAACTGCAGCACCGGTAGCAGGTTTGAGCGCCGGGTACCAACAGGGTATGGGGCAAACGGTAGGCGAGTCAGTAAACCACGTAGGCACAGTTGCTGTGCAGGAGGATCCCATCCGCTCGCCGGCAAGCAGCTTACCCGAGGCATAGGTGCCATAGTAGGCGATGCTGTAAATGAATTTATTGGCAAGCCGTGTGGTATCCATCAACAGATAAGTATGCGTATCATCGATCCGGAATATGCCGTCTTCCGCGGTACCGACTACTTTTAAACTGGAATCAAGACTTATGTATACACGGCGCAGGTTGGCAGATTGACCAGAGAAGTCCTCGGGCAGCTCGAGATCGGAAATATTCAATTCGCCCCACCCTGGAGAAGCGTTAGCGGGGGAAGTACTATTCTTTACCTCCACGCCGTTCCCATTATAGGCGTAGCCCAGAGTGTTGTTGTTATTTACATCCCTTAAGCCCACGTTGAAATAGGTCGCTAAAGCCGTGGCATAGACTAAGGCCACTGAATGATCCGAGGCATAACTGGGTGAGAACCTTATGTTGAAATAGTCAGCGGATCCGCGCGGAAGAGGAGCTACTGAGGACCCCGCGCCCTGATCCTGCGGCAAGCCCGACATCTGCCCAAAGGGTTTGGCTGTTACTATATAAAAACTTCCTTTGCCATCCCCCGTAACCGTCGCAATACCAATGTCCCTGTTACCACCGTAATCCACAGAAATGGCTAGGTCGCGGATGGTCTCATTCGGATTGGACCATGTGAACCCCGTGTCGACCCAGGTTAACCCAGAGTCGTCCGTATACAAGACATGTCGTGGGCCTTTTAGAGGCGCGTCATAAAAATACTCGGCGGTCATAGCCCACACAGACGGATTATCGGGGGCGATGGTCACGTTAAATATCTCGCTTGTGCCCCAGTAATCTGCCAGCACATTATATGCCGAGTCTTTCCACTCGATCCCGAAATTGTTGCTGTAGTACAGCTTGTTCTGCGCATACGTTCCATTGTCAGTACGCACTACCGCTACCACCTTGCCAAACTTCCCCACCGCGTAATCGATTATGTCACCGGGGCTGACAATATCATAGCGCCCCTCAAATGAACCTGGCGTCGATATAGTATTCCACCTCATGATCCCCGGCTCGCCATACGCTGGGTAGTTAACTGCAAGATTAGCCGGAAGAGCAATTGCGGCACAGAGCAATAACCCAAATAAAAATCCCGCTGAACGCGGGATTTGAACTCTTTTTCTGAAAATATCATCGGTAATTATATAATTACCCGGTTTACAGCGTTTATCCGGCACCATGCCTCTCCAGCGGAATCTGAATAATCTTCTAATCACCATACCAGATATCACGCCATTATTTTTTTATATCCCAAACTATGCATCCTCCCAATTGTTAAAATTATACCATAAATACGCTGGAGCAAAAGCCTTTAATCTAATCCGGTCAACTGCTATTTTCCTTTTTACTCAAGTGCCTGCGCAGATCTGGAGTAATGGTTTTTATTATTATAATAAGCTACTATTTTAAGTGGGATAATTTTAAGTCATGATAGAACCTTCTAACATTCATGCATATGCCACTATCCTTATAGCAGATGATACCGCGTCTGATCTCCAGGTTTTGTCGGGAATGCTCAAGGAGCGGGGATATGCTGTCAAGTCCGTGCCTGATGGGAAACTTGCTTTGGAAGTGGCCAGGATTAACCCGCCAGACCTGGTCCTGCTGGATATCAATATGCCCGGGATGGACGGTTATGGGGTTTGCAGAGCCCTCAAAGCCGTTCAAGAATTGAGGGGAATCCCCGTTATTTTTATCAGCGACCTTACGGAAACAATAGACAAGGTCAAGGCTTTCTCAGCAGGCGGCGTGGATTACATTACAAAACCCTTCCAGGTTGAAAAAGTGGATGCCTGTTTAGAAACGCATTTGAAGCTAAAGCGCTTCATGGTTAATCTCGAGAACCTGATCAAGCCCCAGGTCAAGGACCTATCCGATTCGCAGATGGCAATCGTTATGGCCATGGCAAAGCTCGCTCAGGCAAGAGATGATGACACAGGGACGCACGTTGAGCGGGTGCAAAACTACTGCAGACTGTTAGCTGCCAGGCTCGGCGAACTGCCAAAATACAGGTCCAGCATTGATAGCGAGATCATTGACCTGATATATGCTTCAAGCGCTTTACACGACATCGGTAAGGTAGGAATCCCGGACGAAATACTTCTGAAAGCCGACAGGCTGAGCCCGGTCGAATTCGAGGTTATGAAAAAGCACACCACCATCGGTGTCGAGACCATAGAACGTATCAGGAAATCTTATCCGTACAACACTTTCCTGAGCTCAAGCATAGCGATAGCCGGGTCTCATCATGAACGATGGGACGGGAGTGGCTATCCGGATGGAATCGCGGGTAGCGATATCCCTCTTTCAGCAAGGATAATGGCGGTGGCGGACGTTTATGATGGATTGAAATCTAAACGCAGCTACAAGGAACCTCGTTCACATAAAGAGTGCTGTGACATCATATTCAACGGCAGTGGTACTCAATTTGACCCGGACGTAGTTGAGGCATTCCGCGGCATCAACACGCAATTTGAATCAACCTGGTTGAAGCTTAGCGGCACCCCTGTTAAAAAGCCTTCAGGAAAGTGGAAGTGGGCCCTTATCCCGGCAGTTTTGCTGGTCGGCGCCCTGGCGATATATACCCTGGCTTCAGGCCTACTTGAACCCCGGACGACAAGCCCGTTTATTCATAATCCTGTTGAGGAGACCTGCACGGTGTCCTGGACCCGGCACGGCGTTGTTTTAGACCTTGGCGGTCCAGGTGAATATGATGAGAAGAGCATAGAATCTCCCTGCGTCATCAAGCGGGTTGATGGCTCCTATGTCATATGGTACCGGGGACAGACGTGGGCAGATAAGATAGGCCGCATAATGCATGCCACTTCGCCCGATGGCGTCAACTGGACCAAGACCGGGGTTGTTATGACTCCTTCAGAAGAATACGAGGGGGATAAGATCGATCCCATGACCGTCATCTTCGAGGATGGCACCTACAAAATGTGGTACGGCGGCGAAGGATTCGGGGGCAGCGCCTCTTATGCCACGTCGCCCGACGGCATCAACTGGACCAGGTATCCTGATAACCCCGTGCTTAGAAAGACGCCGGGCGGTTGGGACAATGAAGGCGCAGGGGGCCAGCATTCGGTGATCAAGACAGGAGATAAATATTACATGTACTATAAGGGTTTCGGCAGCGCAGCCTCCGGCTGGAATTTCTACGGCCTCGCCGAATCGACAGACGGTATCAAATGGACCAAAAAAGGTAAGATCCTGTCACCTGAGCCAAAAGCAGGAGAAACAATCCAGTTTAGAAACTTGGGCACCTTCCGGGTTGGCGATTATTATTGCATGATCTACTCAATGGCTGAATACCTGCAATTATTCATGGCTACCAGCAAGGACGGGAAAAACTGGAACAAGAACGGTTTTGTTTTCCTCCGCGGGCAAACACCGGGTGGTTATGACGAAAAATGGACCACCGCGCCATGCGTGCTGGTTGAGGGCGACAGGGTCCGCATGTGGTATGAGGGTGGTGACCCCAACGGCAGGGTCCGCACACTGTTGGCTGAAGCAGATAAAGACGAGTTCCTTAAAGCATGTGGGCAATCAGTTGCTCTTCCTGCGGCAAACAACTAACCCTGCCCCCCCCAGGGCCGGATCAAATTATTATTAACAACTCAGTATGAGTCTGACTCATCATCGGCAAAAGCAAGAGCTGCTGCTAACAAAGGGAATGTAACAACAGCTAAGAATACCAGAGCGATTGTGGCCGAACGGGCCGCAAAAGTTTTATCCGTCTCCTTTTGACTGCCCCGTGTGAGCCATTTGGTGTCCCGGGCTGTCAGCAAGGCCCAGAGTTTAAACGGCGCCAGGATGAACGGCGATATAAAAGCGTAAAAAGGTAGAAATAACCAGGCCTTGGGTGTACTTGCCAGGTACGGGAGCCCGCGCAGCATCCTGATAATGATCACGCCCGCGATAAATATCAGAAGCCTGTAGTTATGCCAGAAGGGTTCGAACCACGATGTTGACACCACCCCGATATCATGCCCGAAAACATACCTCCATGCCGCGTAGCCTATGACCAATATCCAGAACGGGAGCTTAAAAAGGGCGATGAAAAGCTGGAAAGGGTACATCGGTCCGTGTTTATAGGTCCAGCCCTGTGTCAGCGCCGTAAGAGACCTTCTGACCGAGTTCCTGTTCCACCTCAGTTGCTGCCGCAGAAAGTCCCTGAAAGACGATGGAGGGTTTGTAAATGCGACGGCCGTGGACTGGTATACAGTTTTATAGTCGTGCTTCAACAGTAGAGTCGTCATCCAGCCGTCATCTCCCGAGTCACACCTCTTCTTGAGAAACACCTGGTTAATAAATTCCTCCTGGAATGCCACCGCCAGTTCCGTGCGAACCGCATAACACTCGCCGTTGAGAACGTGCACGGTTCCGCTCTGGCTCAGGGCAGGGTAGATCATTTTGTTGCGCATAACGAGTGACCAGTCGTAGCACTTGGCGCCTACGCCACGGTCGTGTGTTGTAACTACCTGGCCCGTAACGCCGCCAATCCGTGGATCTATAAAGGGCTTTACAATTTCAGAGACCGTATTTTGATCGAACTGCGTATCGCTGCCTGTAACTATGATAACAGGGTTTTTCGCCTGCTGAAATCCCAGTACCAGTGCCTGCCTTTTACCCGGTGGCGCAACCACAGTTTTTATCCGCGGATGATGTATCAGGGCGCCGGGTGCCAGTGCAGCCTCGTCACGCACATCGACAAGGGCCAGAATTTCATCATCAGGTGAAGTATGCTTTATCATTGACCCGAGGCTTTCCAAAAGGACATCGATTTTCTCGTTGTAAATCGGTACCAGCACAGAAACCGGGGGCCTGAACAGTTCCGTCGTCTTGAAAGGTTTGTACGGTGCGGACAGTGCTAACCTGAGCAGCCAGATAAACCAACAGAATGCGCCAAATACAAAGAAAAGGTGCAGTATGTGGTAATAGAAGAGGTCAGCACCCTGCAAAAGCCAATAAATCATTAAATATCCCTATTTCACCTGGTTCTCAATTTATCATTCTTGATCATCTGCTCGTTTAATTCCAGCATGGCCTGCAGCATTCTCATCTCAATTCTCAGATTTTCCTTGGCAAACCGCTGGAAAGCCTTTGAGTCTTTAGGAAGGCATGATCCTGAAAATGGGCCCAAATTTTTTGTACCGTAAGCCGGGTTCCACATCCCTTCGGCGCTCTCCGTAACAAGTTGGAACATTTTGGAACAGTTTATACAAAGTTCGCGGCAGGACTGCCTCATTTCATTGAAAAATGAGATCTTATTTGCGTTAAAAAGGTTGTGCACAAACTTTTGCATCTCCGCTTCCCTGACCGAAACCCTGTGCACAGGACAAACCACCCAGCTGTAAATATCCTGCAATATGTCCCCGTCCCGCTTATCCATCTCGCCGATCACAACTACCCACGGCTTCATAAAATCGCTTCCTGCTGATTTCTCCCTCAGGTATTCCGGGTTAACACATACACCGAAATCCTTCCCTGCTTTTTTACATGAGTATTTTTCAACAGTTGGGATAATCACTTTTTCAGTTGTTCCCGGCAATATCGTGCTGCGGATAACAATTAGGCTGTAATCACTCTTTTTAGAAATCCATACACCCAGGTTCTCCGCCGTCGTCCGTATATAACTCACTCCTTCGTCATCGTCTGAAATATAAGTGGGTACAGAAACGAAGAAGACGTCAACATTTTGAGGGTCCAAACCATCCGTTAAAGTAGCTTTATATCTCTTAGAATTCAGTGCATCAACAGTTTCAACATTGTTATCGACGAAAGTAACATCGAATCCCTTCTTAAGTAAGCCAACACCGGTAGCCTGTCCTACGACGCCGGAACCTATGATGGCAATCCTGGATTTATGGCCATCTTTCCGCCTGGAAACGGTACTATGTTGCCTACGTCCGGGATCCTTAGTCATATGCTAATCTCCTCTCAAATAAAGAACGTTTTCGATTCTGTTGAACCTAAAGTCTTTAATAAATGGTAACCTCAAGTAGCTGTACAAGTCAAAGACTCGGCCATACTTATTGCCGAATAGTCCAACATCCTCGGTTATAGAATTGACCATCATTTCTTAACCGTTGTGTAGTTGTACCACTGCTCGAATGTCGTGATCGCGGCGAAAGTCTTAACCCATTTTATAATTGCATCCAATTTCTGCAATTTATCCCGGTCAGGCTTACCATCTTTATCTGTGAAAGCAGACGGATGAATACCTATGGCAGCTACGCCTAAACCGTTAAGTTCATTACAAAGATTTTTACAAAATTCATAATGCGGGGGGCTTTTATTTGTTCCCGCGTATTCGATTTTACAAGGGTCTGTAATACCTGCCAGGCTGCTCACATCGTATATGTCGCCCCACATTTTATTATCAGCATCCCATTGGCAGACATCCATGGCAGTAGGGATCCTGTACATTCCGCCGGGGTCACTGCCACCAAAATAGTCTACAGGCTTGGTAGACGGATGAGGCTCAATTATCCTCTGGGTTGCGAACACCTTGTACCCGGCTGAGTTAATTGCCTTGTAACCTGTTAAATCGTAAAAATCAGTAGGGACCGTAAGCGCTACAGGTAAAACACCGAAATACTGAAGATACTGGTCGCGCGCCCTGGTCAATTTATCCTTAATATCTTCAAAGGTTAAGTTTGACTTCCCGGTATCGAGTTGATAATAAGTCCAGTCATATCCGTGGACACTAATACCCACGTTACCATCCTCTACATATTTTTGCAGCCAGGGGATCTCGAATGAATCTGTCCCGTTTACATTAGATATAACGCCACAGTCGAGGGGTACGCCATTTTGCTTGAATAACTCAATTATCTCTCGGACCGTATCTTCATGCCATCCCCTGGTCACATCATCAAGCCTGAAAATAACGGTAGGACCACCACCGTAGGCCGGAACAATTCTGTGCCTGGCCCTATTCCACCCATCAAAAGTGACTACTTCGCCCAACTTCTGGCTTGATTTGATTAAATTATTCAGTTGCTGAATTTTGACCGTAAATGCTTTACTGTCCGTATCAAAAAAGGATTCGGGCCGTATCTCAATTACAGCAACGCCCAAATTATTTATGCTTTTATCAATCGACTTGAGAATCTCTTTATTTACAGTGGCCTCATTAATAGTTGCCAGTTCACTCAATGGAGTGCCGGAATAATTTACATCAACCACTATAGGAAGCCTGTATAATCCGTCTCGATCCACCTCACCGGACCAAGTTAAAGGCAGGTTTGAAGGAGGAAAATCCTTGGAGTATCTTGTGCTGAGTATCCTGAAGCCTGCATCCAGGACAGTGTCATAATTACCCTGATTAAGTGACTCAGACAGTGATACACAGGCAACAGGCGTAATTCCGAATAAGAGTGTCAGTTGCCCGCGTGCTCTGACCAATTGAGATTCTATTTCGGCATAAACGTTTTTTACATCCGGCTGGCCGGGATCCGGCCAGGAAATGCTAGTGCCATCGATGCTGATATCTATTATGCCGGCATCTAAATATGGTGTCAGGTCGTTCAAGCTTTCTTGATCATTAACATCAGAAGGCGGTGCAACAGCTACATCGAGGGGTGCTTTATTCTCTGCAAATACCCTAATTATTTTATCTGCCACACCCTTTAAATTGCTGTCACCCACACGCTCCATGGTAAAGATGATCGCTCCCCGTTTCCCCGTATAAGCAGGGGTCTCCATCCTCCTTACATGCGTTTCAGTAACGGTAAAGCTATCCGGTGCGGCCGGCAACGGATCTACGGGAATCTTTTCAGGCGCCGGCCAGCAACCTGTAGTCATAAATAAGAGAGGTACCACTATCAGACTGAGGTATTTACCAATAAGCATCCGGTTCATGGCCTAACACTAAACCCTAATTGTCACCAAGGTATACCCACCGCATCCAATTGTCAATCTTGCTCAAAACCCTGTCGATACGCCCAGGAAATGAGGTTTCAGATCATTGGACTAACCATTAAAATGGCTATATACTAACCGCAAAAATGCTACGCAACTATTTTTACAAATACGGTTGTGCCCTTATCTTGATCTGCCTGGTGCTATGTAACTCAGCATGTTTCATGCTGGATACTTCTGCCCAGCATTACAAGAGGGGTAACGAGTATTACACTGAGAGACAATGGGCGATGGCCGTAGAGGAGTACACGGCGTCACTGGGCAAAGATCCGAAACAGGCTATCGTATACACAAACCGCGCATTATCCTATAACCAGCTCGGCTACTATGACAGGGCTATAGAGGACTGTGACAGGGCAATCAAGTTACACCCATCAGGGACGATGGCCTATATCGCGCGCGCCTCTGCAAATAACGAAAAGGGGTTGTATGACCTGGCTATTGCAGACAGCAACAAGGCACTTCAGTATGAACCCCGGTCGGCATTCGCCCTTATCAACCGTGCCTGGGCACTCAACGCCAAGGGTAAATATCCTGAGGCGATTACAGACTGCACCAAGGCGATTGAAATCGACCCGGATATGGCTATGTCTTATATCAACCGCGCATGGGCTTACAACGAGGAGGGCAAATACGATCTAGCCCTCATCGACTGCAACAAGTCCATAGAATTGGCCCCGGAGATGCCTTTAGCCTACGTGAACCGTGCCTGGGTATACAACCAGACCGGTGGCTATGATGAGGCTATGGCCGACTGCAATAAAGCAATTGAACTTGATCCGTTGATGGCCAATGCTTACGTCAACCGGGCCTGGGCACAAATAGGCAAGGGTAACCATGACCTTGCTATTGCAGACGCCGATAAAGCCATCGCGCTCAATCCCAACCTGCCAAATGCTTACCTCCAGCGGGCCTGGGCGTATTTTGCCAAATCCATGTACGATACAACTGAAGACTGGCTGACTATGGGGATGGATGATGTCGATAAGGCCCTTGAGCTGAATCCCAATTCGGCCCTGGCCTACAACAAGGGCGCTGAGGGCTACATACTGCGAAAAATGTATAACCTGGCAATAGTGTACTCTACTAAGGCCATAGATTTGAACCCCAAGTTTGCGCTTGCTTACACTACACGCGCATGGGCCTATAACGACCTGAGACAATTTGATTACGCCATTATGGACTGCGATAAAGCCATCGAACTGAATCCCAAGTTTGCCCAGGCCTTTGACAGGCGCGCCTGGGCCTATAACGGCAAGGGTATGTATGCCCGTGCTTTGCTGGACAGTAACGAAGCCATACGTCTCGATTTTGAGATGGCCCCGGCCTATTTCACCCGGGGCATTATTTATAAGAACCTGGGAGACCGTGTTAAAGCAGAAAAGGACTTTGAGAAGTGTCTGGAACTTACCACTGACCCGGCTCTTACGAGAGCGGCTGAAGCAGCCTTAGCCACATTATAGTCATGACCTACCATTGGGACTGCCCGCTGTTTGATCTTGCCTGCCGTATTTCATGTTTAATTACTTCCCAAAGGTCTGCACCTGTTTTCGGCAGATACCAGTCAGACTTCGCGTCCCACTGGTTGACCGGGCCCCAGCAGAAAAACGAAATACCTTCCAGATCTTTTATCTGAAGCGCATATTTTATGTCGCTCGATAAACTGGCAGGCGCGGGCCGCTGGAAAACCGGTGGATATTCAAAAGCCGCAACAGACATCCATAACTTCGTTACCGGTGCTTTTTTCTTTATCGAATCAACAAAGTAGGCCCCGCCATCACTGATCACTCCAGGCCACTGCAATCTACCTTTATCTAAATAATTAGAGTAAAGATTAAGGGAGATTATATCCGCTATCCTATTTTCCAGCAGGGAACTCACGTGCGGCGGCATGGCACCTATGTCCCAGCCGTACATCCTTGCATGAATCGGCCTGGTGGAGTCAACTGCCAGCACATCTGCCTTTGCCTGTATAAGTTGTTGGGTAGTGATCCTGCTCTTCGGCCAGTCCGAATTTTCCATCCCCGCGCCGCTGGGAAGATTTTCTCCAAATTCGTTGCATATATCCCAGGCCATTATGGCAGGGTGGTCCTTAAGGGCCATTATCCACTTCTGCACTATTTCCTTTTGCCACACTGGGCTTTTACCATCGGGAAGATTATCCCAGTCGTCATCGCTAAATCCCCAGGCCCGCGCGCTGAAACCGCCATCCATCACGACCCTCAATCCGGCCGCCTCGGCCCGGTCAAGAAACACCCTCACTCTGCTTATATCCTCCTCCATTCCCCACTCAGTTGCCAATACGTCTATCCCGGCTGTCTTCATCGCAATAAAATCCTGCTGCGGAAGGTTTATGCCCACCCCTTTCATAGAAAACATTATTTGGCGTGGTGTCTCCTGTTGATACGGAGCCATACAACCGGCCAATAATACTATTGCCGCAGCGGTCACCATTAAATTGCAGAATCTCATCTCAGAATCCTTCTATCTAACTAATGATATATGATAGAACAAGAACAGGGGGCGGGGAAATAATACTTTTCTTTGACCAGCAGGGTTAGCTGGCTATAATATTAGCAATATGTATCGGATATACATTAGAAAGTACTTATCTATTGCTTTGTGCTTTTTTATTTTGGTATCCTCCGGCTGCTTTAACATGCCGGTTGAAACCGGGATTAACAAAGATGTGCCAACTGTCCCGGTCCCTACCGTTAGAAAAATGGGGACACCTTATTATGCGGGTGGCGGGGCTGTCGTTTTTGTAATGGATCAGATCAATGACAACAGCTTGAAAGATATTGCCGATCGCATAATACGGGTGTTTGGTGAAAACAATGCGCCCCTGAACGTAGCTGTGATGCCACTTTCCAGGGAAATGATCCCCAAAGACCTGGAATACCTGGCTGCTTACGTCGATGCCGGCATAATCGATATAAGCGTTGACGGCAGCTCTGTTTCATGGCTACCAACCGGTACTCCCGTGGACAGTCCTTCTTATACTGAGTTGAAATCCAGCCTGCAGAAAAACCGGGAGGATTTAAAATACTATTTCGGGGAGTCCCCATTTGTCTGCATATTTCCATCTGAGGATTATATTAAAGAAAACTACACATTGCTTCAGGATGCTGGGTTTGGAACCCTGTGCACAGAAAATTTGGGGGAACTTAACCCCTCCCGGTTCCCGTTGAACTGGGCAGGCGACACTGACTCAAGCGGTATGTTCAGAATACCAGTAGTGGGGAATGCGGACGATTTAGGTGCCACTGCTAAGAGTGCATCATCAAAAATGCCAGAGTCCTACAATAAACTGCTCAACGACGTTGACCAGAGCCTCAACAATCTAGGTGTAGCAGTAATTAAGGTACAGCCTGCGACATTCCTGGGGCGGGATAAAAAGCTGAATACAGCAAAGCTCGAACAGCTTTCAGGCTTAATCAAGGCATGCCGCAACCTGGGTGAAATATCGACCTTAGAAGCCTGGTATAAGTATGAATCCGGGTTGATATCGGATGCTTTCGTCAGAAACAGGGTTAGGCCGTTTTACAGCGGCGGACAGGCCGTCATTTTCAGGCTCGACGATGTGTCAAAGGAATATAACGAAGAAGTGGTACAGGCAATAATAGAGCTGTTCAAGAAAAATGGCGTGCCGCTTGACCTGGGTATCGTATCTAACGCTTATGGTACAAATTCCTATGAAATCCCATGGGTACTAAAGTACCTTGATGAAGGAGTTGTGGGCATAAGCGTTCATGGTTACGACTGGACTTATTTCCAGATAGATACAACAAGCTCTTATCTTAATTACCCGGTGAGCGATATTTGTAGTATAGACTGGGCCAGGGCAAAGGAAGAATCACCGGAACCGGCGCCGACTTACAGGGACATCAAGTATAAACTGCTAAAGGCACGCGACCAGTACCTTAAATACTACGGGGTCAGCCCCGTAGCGTTCACAGTTCCCACCGACTTTTATGATGAAGCTGGCTACAGGGCGGTGCAGGATGCCGGGTTCAAAGTTTTTTCAACTCAATCGCTTGTTGAATCACGGCCATCATCCGCTTACCCCGTGGACTTTTCCGGCAAGAGACATCCTAACGGCATGTACAGGATTCCTACGGCAAGCGATGTATGCATGTGGGAACAGTGCAGCTGGGGGAATGTTTTCGACGTAAGCAATCAGGCAAACATACAAAACCATTGTCAGTACCAGGGAGACTGGGGCGGATCATCTGGCAACGATTTCACGACTGATATCTGTGGTACCCTGGGGGAACTGGGGGTGGCCGCCATTGGGCTCCATCCAGATTGTTTTTTAGATAGAGACAGCAACCTCGACAAAGCGAAGCTCGCAGAATTAGATAGAATCATCAAATGGGTAAAGACATTTGCCACAATAACCACGTTTGAGCAATGGTACAATTATGCTGAGGGGAAAAAGTAACGCTGCAAAACGTGCAGGTATATTAATAATTTTGGTTTCTGTGCCACTCAATGTATTCTTTTAACCCGTCCCCGAGCGCTGTTTCCGGCCTGTATTGAATCAATTTCATAACTTTGCGCATATCCGCCAGGCGGTTGAAGATCTCAATCTCTCTTGATCTTATATTGTCATAATTGACATATGAGACATTAACCTGTCCCTTTAAGTCCAGTGCCTTCAGTAATATATTGGCCAAAGTGTTGATGGATACCGCCTTGCCCGTGCCCACGTTAAACGCCTGGCAGACACCCTCCTGGCTTATCGCGGCCAGCAGGGACAGATGGACGCTATCATTCACGTACGTGAAGTCACGCGTCTGGTTGCCATCCCCATATATAAATATGTCCTCCTGATTCAGCGCCCTTTCCACGAAACGGGAAATCACGAAGCGTTGGTCCTGCCGCGGTCCGTACGTATTAAAGTAGCGCAGTATGGTATATTCGAGGTCAAATTTTTGGTAGTAAGCCCTACAGTAGTGCTCACCTATCATTTTAGTCAACGAATAGGTGGATTTGTGATTGAAAGGACCTTCCTCGACCATGGGTTCGAGTGAGTCGCCATATACTTCAGAAGAAGATGCAAAAATAAATCTCTTGACCTTATGCTTAGCTGCCAGAGCAATCACCTTGGAAGTGCCTATTACCTCGACGTTCAGCAGATTAATGGGATCAATCTGTGTCTCTTCAACTCCAACTACCGCCGCAAGATGAAAAACCATATCAACGCCTTTAAAGACCGGGGATATCGCTCTTGAATTGGTCACATCAATTTCGTAAACAGAGAGGTTTTTATTTCCTCCCAGGTGTTTAATTTTATTACCGCACAGCATCGTGTCGATGACAGATACCCTTGCTCCCAGCGTGAGCAGCTTTTCGACAAGATGCGACCCGATGAAACCTGCGCCGCCGGTTACCAGAACATTACATTTATTATATTTTTTTAATATCTCTTCCATCTCGCCCTAACCTTCGTATTCTTTACCAGTTAAACATCCGGCATTAACCGCATGCTGCCAATATCCATGATACACGTTCAAGTACCCGCATTTTCCGCCGTCTTTGAACCGCGCCCCAGATACGGTGGTTTAGATGCAGGCTTTTTCCCTGCGCTTGCGTCACCGATCCTCGTCACCCTTTCACGCCGCCGATAAACCCCGCCAGCAAGGATAATGTCGATAAGCGCCTTGATCATCAGAATGTCCAGGAACTGCTTGTAGCCTACCACAAAGAGCGGAGAGTAAATCGCCAGCTTCAAATCGTCCTCTGCAACGAGGATAGCCAATATTGACTGCAGAACCTGTATAGTAAGAAAAAATAAAAATGCCAGCAGGAGAGTCATCCATTCACCGTATACGAGCATTATTACAGAAGTCACAATGACAACTATACTGGCAAATGGAACCAGCGTCATCGAAATCAACATGTAGGGGAAGGTCAACTTGTGTAATACGCCGAACCTTGGGTTAAAAAAGGTATCCCGGTGTTTCCAGAAATTCTGGAAGTCGCCACGGAACCAGCTGAGGCGCTGCTTGTAGACATCACGCCAGGTTTCCGGCGCCTCGGTATAACATACAGCTTCGTTGTTGCCATGAAGAATAGCGTGCGATTTAAGGAGCTTGATGGTAATATCGAAGTCCTCCAATAGGAAATCTGGGTCATACCTACCTGCTTCATCCAGTGCCGTGCGCCTGAAGGCACTGAAAGCGCCGGAGGCAACGGTCAGTGAGCCAAAGTATTCAAAGGCCCGCCTTACTAACTGTATCGTGATTATGTATTCCAGTGCCTGCAACTGGGTAATCAATTTGTGCCTGTTGAAGACCTTCAGGTTCCCTGCAACGCCGGCCACCTGGGGATCATCGAAGCCCTTCACTATCTCCCGTATGGCAGCCCTGGCAACCAGGCTGTCGGCATCCACCGTAACCACGATCTCTCCCGTTGCAAAAGCCAGGCCCGTGTTCAAAGCGGCAAACTTTCCACCGTTCGGGCGTCGAATAACTTTTACCCCACTGTTCATGTACTTTGAAGCTACCTCGTATGTCGTATCCTGCGAGCCATCGTCGACCACTATTATCTCCTTGTAGGGATAATCCACCTCAATCAGTGCATCAATGGTCCTCGCCACAACCTTTTCTTCGTTAAAAGCGGGCACTATGATGGTTACCTTTGGCAGAAAGTCGCCGGGCCTAAATTCCTCTTTCTTTTGCTTTATCCTATGCATAATTGCCAGTGGGACCGTGAGGAAATTTATCAACATGGTGAAAACCAGGGAAACCAACAGGAGAACGATTGCCAGGTTGGTTCCGCTCCAGCTCAGTAACACGGCGAACATTATAAAAATTACAAGGAAGATGAACAGCAGTGAACTGGCATTCAGTAGCCATGTAGGCCTCGACTCCCGTATCCTTTTTCCTGCAACTAACCTTGTAATGACGTGGAAAAGTATGATGGCGAGAAGAACCGCTACTGCGATCCCGATTGCTTCAAGGGGCATAAAATACAGTACGCCTACCAGCAGAACCAGGAAGAGGATTCCAGTGAAGATTATTGCAGCATTATTCATATAAACGCCACCAGGCGGTTATAACTCAGGTTTCCTGTACTACTCATGACGCGCTTTTATACCAGCCTTCCCAGGTCCTGCCATTCAAGAATTTCAATTTTCTGCTGGCGTGCGACCTGTTTTGCCTGTTCGGTGACCTTCGGTATACCCAGGAAGGCCTTGTTGCGTATGCCGGCATCATAAGCAGCCGAGTCGAACTGGGCGATATCGTTTGCATCGATAGGCTGCCCCGACGGGTCGCCGGCAATAGCCACAGCAATTGTGGGGGTAATAATTTTATCGTCCCGCCTGGCATAGATATCAAATACATGTTCTGTGCCCGATTTGCCAGATATCTTTGCCATCTCGTAAACCTCGTAGCCGCGGTTCCTGAGGAATCTAACAATGGTAGCCCTCGCATTTGCTGCTTCCATATAAGCCTGCTGACCACCCGGATAGATTGGTTCCTGAGTGCTCTGCAAAACAACCTTTGCCCTGGGCAAGCCGGTTATATCGGAAACAATCTTACCCAGTGTTTTAGCCTCGAACGCCCTGATAATTTGCTTGTTGGCAAAGTTAATTGCCTCTTGACTCAGCCTTGGTATAGCGATTACTACCTTGTAATTGATGCCTATGTCGTACGCCGTCGTGTCAAACTTGAACAGCCCGTCCAGCCCTACCTCTGCCTCCCCAGGAGGTGCCACCAGTATCCCTATGCCGAGGTTAATTTTCGCCAGAACATCATCCCGCCTGGCCAATATATCTACCGTATGCATGGCGCCCGAGCTGCCGGCCAGCTGTGCCAGCTCCTGTACCTGGTATCCCTGGAGCCTTAAAAATTCAACCAGTTCCGTTTTCGGTTTTAACTGGAACTCCAGCCAGCCTTTCTTATCAGAGCTGAATGTATATGAGTACACCACGGTCTCCCTCAGTTCCTCCGCATTCCAAATCTTGCGTGTCCTCAGATTGCGCCATTTCACTACCGGGGTGGTGAATACCTCGTTGCAGTCCAGGCATCTGTAATGAATGCCGATATTGCGGTAATCTGTGCCGATGAGCCGCAACTCTTTATGGCACTTGGGACATACATACCTGTTTTCCTTGGTGAATTCCCTGTCCAATCCAACATACCCGCATGAAAAATGTTCCACAAGCTGGCCCCTTACAAGATTCCCGGAATTACATTTCGTGCAGCTCTCCAAAGGCACTAACTGCAGCAGGCCTTCGGGGTCGGTATAAAGTTTCTCGAAAGGCCGTTTGATCAATATGCCGTTTTTTTCCAGTGCGTCCAGGATATCTATGGTGTCCTGGTCGGTAGTATCTGTCAAATTATCAACCGAGGGGTAGGCATAGCCGAGTTTGAGAGTGATATCTATGATAGGTGTGATCTCGATTAATCTACCGGTTACCAGCGCATCAATAAGCATTAATGTGCGTGCATCGGCGATCATGTCTGTTTCAGCATCCCCGCCGTAAGCAGGTTCATGCTTAACCTTTTGGACAGGGGCCCCTTTGCGGGGCTGAGCCACCTGGGTTTCCTCGTATTGCGGGATAGCCATCTGCGGTTGAACATCCGGTGTTGACTGCTGCGGCACAGCCCGCGGTTGCGGGGGAGTAACCACCTGTGACTGCTGATGGAAATACTGTGTCTGCGGCACGATCTGAGGTTGTGCAGGCGGCACTTCCTGAGGCTTTGGCGGTGTATACGACTGCTGCAACGGTGGAACAGCCTGTGGCTGCGGTGGTGTGTACACTTGCCGTACCGGCGTAACCGCCTGTGGCTGCGGGGGAGCATCCGGTACTTTCTCATGGTCCTCTTCAACTACCGCCTGTTTGGGCTTACTGACAGGGGGGACTGCCGGCGGGGCCTCCGTCACAGGCGACTTTCCCTTAACCGCCCTTTTATCCTGCTTTTCAACAGGGGGTGGCCTCCTTAAAAGCGCTTTTACCCTCACCAGCAATTCACGCGGGCTGACCGGCTTTTTCAGGTAAAGGTCAAATCCCAGTTCCTCAACCTTAGCCCAGACCTCCGTCTCAGTAACGGAGCCAAGCAGCACAACCGGTGTGTCTGACTGTTGACGCACCTTCAGGCAGGCCTCGTAACCGGTAACATCAGCAAGTTCTTCATCGATCACAATTAGCTCGTAGCTGTTCTTATCCAGCATAATAAGCCCTTCCAGGCACTTGTCAACACCGCTGACCTGCAATCCGGCCTGTGAAAGAACCTCTGTGTTCTTCTTTTTTAAAACCGGGTCACTCGATAAAAAGAGGACCTGATTCATGTACTCCTCCGTAGCATGTCATAAGTCATCGCATACAGCACAAACATATCTTTAATCAATCGTATTACTATATCGGTTGCTTGAACCTGTAGCCGGCATGGTCGCCCAGTATTATTTTGGGATTAGCCGGGTCGTCCTCCAGCTTCTGTCTTAAACCGTCTATATATGTATGCAGGGACTCCGTGCAATCTACGTATTCGTTACCCCACACTTTAGTCAGAATGTCATTATCTGTCAGCACCCTGTTATAGTTCAGTTCCAGGTACTTAAGCAGGTTGAGTTCAGTATTAGTCAATTTGTATTTTTTATCCCCCCTGATAACCGTACCTGAGTTAAAGTCGATCAATAAATTTTTAGAAGCCTGCGCCTGTTTTACTGTCTCCACTTTTTCTTCGATCTTACCGCTGCGCAGAAGTATGGCATGCACACGTGCAATAATTTCCTTGGGCGAAAAGGGCTTGACTATGTAATCATCGGCGCCAAGCTCAAATCCCCTTATCTTATCCATGCCTTCCCCGCGCACTGTGAAGATGATAACTGGAACCTGGCTGAACGCGCGGATTTCTTTTAGAACTTTCAGGCCGTCGATATCCGGTAAACCCAGGTCCAAGATCACGATGTCGGGTGACCCCGACTGTGCTAATTCAATACCCTGACGTCCATCCAGTGCCTGTATGATTTTAGCTTCCGGCCAGTGAAACTCGAAAACAAGAAAGACAGTCTCCTGTATCTCAGCATTGTCCTCGATCAGTAGTATCTTTATACTCTGCCGCATAAAAGGATTTTAGCTTATCTTTAATTCAAAGGCAAAGAAAATGAGAATGTGCTCCCTTTTTCTACTTCGCTTTGTACCCAGATCGACCCGCCATGTAACTCGACCAGTTGCTTGGTTATGGCCAGGCCCAAGCCAAACCCGGGTATACTCGCCCTGTCGGCTGAAAGATGATAATAAGGGCGGAACAGCTTGTGTGTTTCTTCAGCGGGTATGCCGGGACCCGAATCGCGTATCTTTACCACGATCCTGTTACCCTCAACATCGGCCTTCAAAGATATCTGGCCGCCTTCAGGAGTAAATTTAATCGCGTTGGATAGCAAATTCATGAGGATTTGCTCGACCCGTTGTTCATCCGCCGTGATCTTTATCCCCGGAGGTATTTCTAATACGAATTTCTGTTTCTTTTGCTTAATGAGCGACGATACCTGGTCGGCAACCTCTGATGCCAGGGTAGAAAAGTCCACTTCTTGCTTGTTAACCCCGAAAGATTCGTCCCTGGTCCTGGAAAGGTTGAGAAGTTCGTTAAGGCGGTTTTGCAGGCTTTCAGCGCTCCTGGAAATATTCAGGGCGATCTTGATTAATGTTTTTTCCCCCTGCTGATCCAGTTCCTCAATCAGCAGTCCCGTTGATGCCAGGATAGCCGTCAGCGGGGTTTTCAGTTCGTGGCCCAGAGCGCTTAAGAACAACTGGGTATGCACGATCTCGTCCTGCTGCTTCTTTAGGTCCGATGACTGTTCGTCAGGGCTGGTCCTGTTGCACACATCCGCAATGCAGGCGCTGATAGCCGAGAACAGTTTAAGGTCGTTAACGGTGAAAATGTCGAATTGTCGTGACATGACCCCAATTACCCCGAGTAATTTGCCACCGGAAATCACAGGTGCAGCTAACAGCGAGTGGAAACCTGCCTTGGTAGCAGCATCCCATGCATAATTTGCATCCCTGGTAATATCATTGGAAAACACGGATTTCCTTTCCTGAGCAACCCTCCCCGTAATGTCGTGCCCCACAGGGACGCTTGTAATATCGTTGACTGCATCTGTCGATAAGCCGAGCTGAGCCAGCAGCTTCAATGCTTTATTTAAGTGATCATAGTCCTGGATCCAGCATGCATCCACATTAAGCAATGTGCAAAGTTCCCAGAGTACCCCCTCGAGAATATCCTTGTCTGCCAGCGAACTTGATACAATGCCGGATATCTCCGACAGCACATATAAGTACCTGTCTTTTTGCCCGGTCTGCGGTATATCTGCCATGGCTCACATTATAATAAATATATTGAATCTGTCAATACGTACAGCGACAAACGCGAACTGTAATTCATTACAATTTGGAGCAGTAAGTGAATGGCACTTCTGTGCATAATTGTCGCAATTTCAGGGATTGATATAACTTTTGACATAGCCAATACGCACCGTTAAACTATCCTGAATATGACTTTCTAAACCATTTGAATAACTATCACGGAGGAAAGGCAAATGGCCAAAGAGACATTAGGTGTCCTGAGTATTAAAAGTCTCGAGAACCGGATTATAAAGAAATCGGCCGTAATAGGGATAGTAGGGTTGGGATACGTAGGATTGCCGCTCGCGCTGGCTTTTGCTGAAGCGGGGTTTAACGTAATAGGCATCGATTCAGATAAGGGACGCGTCAACAAGATACTCCGGGGCATCTCTTACCTGCTGGATATAACATCACCACGATTAAAAAAAGCAGTATCCAGCGGACGCTTAATGGCCACTACCAGCCAGTCCGACCTGCGCAGGGTAGATACCATTATCATCTGCGTGCCCACCCCCCTGACTAAAACCAAGGAGCCTGACCTCACTTACATTGTGGATGCGACCAACGAGATAGCCAGGTACCTGCGCCTCGGCCATCTCGTGATACTGGAAAGCACAACCTATCCCGGAACCACGCGGGAGATAGTACTGCCCCTGCTTGAATCCACGGGGCTCAAGGTTGGAGTTGACTATTTCCTGACCTTCTCACCTGAGCGCATAGATCCTGGTAGCAAGAAATTTACCATCAGGAACACACCCAAGGTGGTGGGTGGCATGGATCCCACCTCGACTAGGCTGGCAGCCTTGCTTTACGGACACGTCTCGGATAAGGTACTGGAGGTTTCCACCCCGAGGTTGCCGAGATGGACAAGGTCTTTGAAAATGTCTTCCGCAGCGTCAATATAGCCCTGGTCAATGAGCTAGCCAAGCTGTGTGAAAAGATGAACATAAACGTCTGGGAGGTCATCAAGTCCGCCTCCACTAAGCCTTTCGGTTACATGCCCTTCTACCCGGGTCCCGGGGTTGGCGGACACTGCATTCCGCTGGACCCCTATTACCTGGCCAGTAAGGCCAGGCAATATTTCTTTCATACCCGTTTCATCGAGCTTGCTGCAGAAATCAACGAAACCATGCCGGAATATATCGTGGAGCGCATCATCGGTGCATTGAACACCATCAGCAAGAGCGTAAAAGGCGCTAAAATCCTTATCCTGGGCGTAGCTTACAAGAAGGATATTGAAGACGTCAGGGAATCGCCGGCACTGCGTGTTATTGAATTACTGCTCGACAGGAAAGCTGCTGTACATTACCACGATCCATACATACCGGATTTAAAAGAGGAGAATATCAGGCTCAAATCAGTCAAGCTTGAGAAAAAGACCGTGAGCTACTATGATTGCATAGTGATACTGGCCGACCACAGTTGCTACGACTTAAAATCGATAGTCAAAGATGCTAAGCTGATATTCGATACCCGCGGCTGCACGGTGGGTATTAAAGCGGATAACGTCATCCGCCTGGGTGAATAATTCATTAGGTATAAAAGCATGGTCAGATCACCCACCTGATCAGGCAGCCCTTTTCTGGAACTTACTAATCCGGTTGTCAGTTATCGACTCGACCAGCCGGGGTAACAGCCTTTTCATATTGTATGTGAATTTGGCACCGGAGCCGGGCAGAATCAAGAACCCATCCTTTGCCATAGCATCGATGACCGCCTTTGCCACCTCCTCCGCTTTCATGACCCTGGCCGTTGCCGAAATGGCCTTCGTTTCCTCCGGCTTTATCTTGCCCGCCCTCTCCAGCATGGGTGTATCGACATCCGGCGGGCAAAGCACAGAAACATTGATATTGAACCGCTTCAGTTCGCTCCTCAAAGCCTCGGAAAAGCCTACCACGGCAAACTTTGACGCACTGTAGGCGGTCATGCCGAAAACGCCGATATAGCCGGCCACGGACGACACGTTAATAATATAGCCTCCCCGCACTTTTATATGGGGCAGCAGGATGGAAACAGTGTTCCAGGTCCCGTTCAGGTTTATACGCACAATTTCATCGAACTTGGCATAAGGGATATCTTCGAATTTCCGGGGATGGGAAACCCCCGCGCTGTTTATGAGGATGTCCGGGCCGCCGAAATCCGCAACCGTCTTGCTCAGCAAATTTTCGGCCTGTTCACGCATCGAGA
>Ga0247841_10003992_pt1 | contig 26194 bp, 25 predicted proteins | sample LaCruzMarch2015__2_FD_192410 | JGI IMG/M metagenome (GOLD analysis project Ga0247841, IMG submission 192410) | Freshwater microbial communities from meromictic Lake La Cruz, Castile-La Mancha, Spain - LaCruzMarch2015_18m | ecosystem: Environmental > Aquatic > Freshwater > Lake | place: Spain... | reverse complement strand
CACAAATGCAAGGAATCTAAGTTTTTATACGAGTACCATAATTGACCATAACAGGAAGATAATAAAAGGGTTGCGTCAATAATTAAATTACCATGCTAAACGCCGACGGAAAAACAAGATGGTACGATAATGAGTGGGCTTATTCTTGCAGGGTTGTTGACCTCATAGAATACATAGCAAGTAAGGGGTTATAATAAACCTGTTTAATCTATGGAAGATTCTGAGGCAAGGGAATTATCTAAGAAGATACTTTCTATCCAGGAAGAAGAAAGGCACAGGATATCGCGGGATCTTCATGATGAGATAGGTCAGTTCTCAGTATCCCTCGGCTCAGCATTGAATGTAATTGAAAAAGAGATAGCAAAACGTAATTTTGATACTGCCCTTCGCATAATCAAAGACGCAAAAGCAATTCTGGCTAATACAGCAGAAAAATTCAGGGCACTTTTTATAGACCTGAGGCCTGCAGAGTTAGGAATGCTCGGTCTTCCTTCAGTCTTGCGTGAACTTTTTTCTCATTATACAAAGTCATATCCTTTAAATATAAAATTCAGGGAAAATCTAGCCAGCGTTACTATAAAAGACAATATGGCAATAGCTCTCTACAGGATTATTCAGGAAGCGTTTAATAATATTGTAAAGCACGCAAAAGCTAAAAATGTGAAGATAGATTTATTACTCAAGGAAGGAGAAATAAATCTTACAATAGAAGACGATGGTATAGGGTTTGACGCAGAGGCATTTTTTGAAGATACGAATGTGGATAAACTTGGTTTACGCGGTATGAGAGAACGAGTTGATTTATTGAACGGAAAATTTTTGCTGCAGTCTAAATCCAGGAATGGAACAAAAATAAATGTAACTTTCCCGATAATCGAAGACTTGTAAGGAGACGCGGCAAAAAAGACTATTATGACTATAGAAGTAGTGTTGGCAGATGATCATGCGATAGTAAGGCAGGGTTTGGGCGCTGTGATATTCCAGGAACAGGATATAAAGGTTGTTGCAGAGGCGTCAAACGGCAAAGAGGTTGTGGATATCGCAAAGAAAAGTTCTGCGGACATATTTATAATTGACATAACAATGCCGATATTAAATGGCTTAGAGGCCTCAAGCCAGATAATGCAGATTAATCCAAAAAATAAAGTTATCATACTGAGCATGCATGACAACAGGGCATTTATAGAAAGGGCCTTGAGTTTAGGCATAAGAGGTTATGTGTTAAAAGATTCAGCAGCAGATGAAATTATTCAAGCCATACGGGCGGTTTATAGGGATGAATATTTTCTGAGCTCCAGGATATCTACATTTGTAATACAGGATTACATTGATTCTAGAGGCCAGAAGATAGGCGAAAAAAAGATAGTTTCTCTTACTGATAGAGAAAGGGAGGTTCTTCAGCTTGTTGCCGAAGGCTATACAAATAAGGAAGTTGCTGCCCACCTTAAGATTTCTTTAAAGACCGCACTTGCCCATAGAAATAATATAATGCAGAAACTAGGGATTCACCGCCATGCAGACCTCATCAGGTATGCACTCAAAGAAGGCATAACCACTATATAGTGTATAAGCAAAAAAACCCCTTTAAATAGGTATTTGTACCTATTTACAAATATAGGGCTTTCTGGTATTATTTGTGCTCACGAAAAGAAGCGCGGAACTACGCGGAATGTAACGCGGAACTTACGCGGAAGAAAAAAACAAGGAGGGGGAAATGGCTATTAAGAAATGTCTGCAAAAGAAGGTGACTTTTAAGATAAGCGCGCCAAGCGCAAAGGATGTTCGTTTGGCAGGGGATTTTAATACATGGGATGCATCCAGTACCGCTCTCAAGAAATCCAAAGATGGAGTATGGGCAAGAGATTTGATCCTCAAATCTGGGCGTTATGAGTATAAATATTTAGTTGATGGCCAGTGGCAGAGAGATCTCTTAAATAATCTTTTCGTAACAAACACTTTCGGCTCAGAAAATTCAGTTATAGAATTATAAAGCACGAATTACCATAAATAAAAAGCCGAATTACCGCGAATGAAATCCATGGAATTAATTCGTGGTAATTTGATAAAAATTCGTGGCAATTCGTGTATTAGCGAGTGGAGCTAGATAATGCGAATAGCGATATTTTCTTGGGAATCTATGCATTCTATTTGCGTAGGCGGGGTAGGCGTGCATGTTTCAGAACTTGCAGCAGCTTTGGAGCGTAAAGGTAATGAGGTTCATGTTTTTACGCGAGTCGGAGGCCCTAACCAGCCATGGCATGAACGCATTCATGGAGTGCATTACCACAGATGTCCTTTTGACCAGAATAAAGATTTTATAGAAGAAGTAAATAATATGTGCCGTTCTTTTGTGAATGTTTTTTTTCAAACAGAGAATGTCGCTGGTCTTTTTGATGTAATACATGGCCACGATTGGCTTACCTCAAACGCAATAGTATGGATAAAAAAGGTCAGGCCTTCAAAGGCTGTCCTCACTATGCACTCAACTGAATACGGCAGGTGTGGAAATAATTTTCATAATGGTAATTCCGCCAGGATAAGAGACCATGAAAGGCATGGCACATATTGCGCTGATCATGTGATAGCTGTTTCTAAGGCCCTTAAAGAAGAGATACAGTGGATGTATAATGTGCCTGATTGGAAGGCGGATGTAGTATATAATGGAGTCAATTACAGGAATTTTGACGGTTGGATAGACCCTGCGGCAGTCAGGAATTATTACGGCATTGGGCCTATGGATCCAATGGTACTTTTTGTGGGCAGGATTGTTTATCAAAAAGGCCCGGATCTTTTAATAGAGGCTATTCCTCACATATTAAAATATCACAATAATGCAAAGTTTGTTTTTGTAGGAGACGGAGAGATGCGCTGGGGCGTGGAAGACAGGGCAAAAGAGATAGGTGTTCATCACGCTACAAGGTTTATAGGCTTTAATAATGGATGGAAGCTTTCTGATCTTTACAAGGCAACAGATGTTGTATGTATGCCTTCAAGAAACGAGCCTTTCGGAATAGTTTTATTAGAAGCATGGAGCGCTGGAAAACCTGTGGTAGCTACTTCAAACGGCGGGCCTGGAGAAATAATATGGCATGACATAACAGGTTTAAAGGTTTATCCAAATCCTGAATCAATAGCATGGGGCATAGGTTCTGCGTTCTCGGATTTTGACCATGCTAGATGGATGGGCGCTAACGGCAGGATTGCAGTTGAAACCGCTTTTTCTTGGGATGTTGTAGCTGACCAGGTATTGGATGTGTACAGTAGATAAAGCAGGGAACGGTTTGAAACCGTTCCATACAGCTGTAGGATAGTGACGTGATGAGAAAAAATAGAGCTAAAAAAAGAAAACCTATAGAACGCGTTTATAGAAATGGTAGAGAAGCCATTGTAAGGGCTGTTAGGAAAAAGCCGCTCATGCAAAAGAGACTTTCCAAGATAACAGCTACTGTTTCCAGTATCGTCAAGCCCTCTGTGACTATAGAAAAAAAAGCGCAATCAACCCCCATAACAATAAATGAATACGAACTTCCTTCCTATAACACTACAACAAGGATCACTTTAATAGCAAAAGACCCTTTCTGGATATACGCTTACTGGGAAATTGCTGAAAGTTCAATAGAAGATGTAAAACGCCAGTTAGGCGGCAGCCTGGAGAGTACCAGGTTTGTTGTCCGCATGTATGATGTGACATATAAAGATTTTAACGGATTTAACGCCAATCATTGGTTTGATATAGAAGTTGGCCGTTATTCCAATAATTGGTATATAAGCCTTTGGAATGACAATGTTTCATATTTAGGAGAAATAGGCATAGTCCATCACTCCGGGAGATTTTTCCCAATGGCTAGGTCTAATTTTGTGCACACCCCACGCTCTAGTTCGTCCAATAGATTTGAAGAGATATGGATGGATCTTAGCCATGAGATTGCTACTGAAGAGGCAGGTAGGTGGCAGGCATGCCTGCCACCTACTACTATGAGGGCCGAAAACGTTGCCTGCTCTGAGCTAATTCGAGGGGTTAAATACGATACAGCAGGCAGATTCGATTACTCTAGTTTGTCTAAAAAAAGAAAGATTTATCTTAGTGAAGCAGATTTAAGGGCGTATTACAGTAAATTTTCTCCTTTATTGAGAAAGCGGCTATTTTCGCGTATTTCCAGCAAAAGCATATATAGATATTTGTATTCCAGCATGTCAAGAAGCGAATGGAGAGAGCTTCTTTATTTTAGAAGACTCGCAGAGACAAAATTTGGCAGAAAGGTTATGATTGGCGCTTCTGAATTTGCATATCTGGGAGGAAGCGAGAACTTTCAGGGTGGCGCAAGCGAATTTGTCCAACCGGATAAAAAACGCAAATTCTTTTTTGAAATAGGGGCAGAGCTTATTGTCTATGGACGCACAGAATCTGACGCAGAGGTGAAACTAGGGGATAAAAAAGTAGATCTCAGGCCTGACGGTACTTTTAGTATGAGGTTCGCGCTTCCAGATGGAAAAATTAATTTACCGTTTGCCGCGACTTCAAGCGATAAAGTAGAAACAAGAAAAATCTCTACAACTGTGGAGAGAAATACAAAGAAATAGGGACAGGTTCATTTTTTACCATTTCTTATTTTATCTAAAAATGAACCTGTCCCTATTTCTTCTCTAAAGGTAAAACTATGCACAAAGGTTATCTTTGTTTAGTATTACACGCTCATCTACCGTTTGTCAGGCATCCTGAAGAAGAAAATTTTCTTGAAGAAAACTGGCTTTACGAAGCCATCACAGAAACTTATATACCGCTTATACAGGTTTTTGAAAAACTAATCGAAGACCATGTGGATTTCCGCATAACAATGTCCCTGACGCCTACATTGGCGTCAATGCTCCAAGACGAACTTCTACAGAATAGATATATAAGGCATATCAATAAATTAATAGAGCTTGCTGATAAAGAAGTCCAGCGTACTGGCTACGACCCTAAATTCCACGGCCTTGCTCTGATGTATTACAGGAAATTTATAGAGGCAAAAGAGATTTTTGCAGATAAGTATAAAAAAGACCTGGTGGCCGCTTTTAAAAAATTCCAGGACCTGGGTTATGTTGAAATACTTGCTTCATGCGCTACTCATGGGTTTTTGCCTATCTTAAGCGTAAATCCTCTAGACGCAGAGGCTCAGGTAAAAGTCGGAGTGGATCATTACAGAAAAACATTTGGCAGAGACCCTGTAGGGTTCTGGCTCCCTGAATGCGGGTATACCCCAGGCGTGGATAATTTTTTAGCAGAAGCAGGTATTAAATATTTCTTTGTAGATTCGCATGGAATTATAAACGCGGATCCAACGCCAAAGTATAACGTATACGCGCCTTTATACTGCCCTTCTGGAGTAGCCGCATTTGGAAGAGACACGGAATCTTCCAAGCAGGTATGGAGTTCAAAAGAAGGTTATCCGGGCGATCCTGATTACAGGGAATACTACAGGGACATAGGGTACGAACTGGAATATGATTATATAAAGCCTTATATACATCCGATTGGATTTAGAATTAATACAGGCCTTAAATATTGGAGGATAACAGGGAACACTGATCATAAAGAACCGTATGTGCCTGAATGGGCAAAGGAAAAAGCAGCGATGCATGCGGCGAACTTTATGTTTAACCGTGAAAAACAGGTAGAACATATTGCGTATCATATGGATAGAAAGCCTATGATCATTTCTCCTTATGACGCGGAATTGTTCGGCCACTGGTGGTTTGAAGGCCCGATGTGGATAGATTTTTTGATACGTAAAATTGCGTATGACCAAAAAACAGTAAAACTTGCTACTCCGTCAGATTATCTGAAAGAATATCCTGCAAATCAGATGTCTGTCCCGTCAACATCTACCTGGGGCTATAAAGGCTATAACGAAGTCTGGCTGGAAGGAAGCAATGATTGGATTTACAGGCATCTGCATGTAGCGGGAGAGAGAATGAAAGAATTAGCTGAAAAGTTTTCTAATAGCAGAGATAATCTGGTGAAACACGCTTTAAATCAGGCCGCAAGAGAGCTTTTACTTGCGCAGGCGAGCGATTGGCCGTTTATAATGAAAACAGGCACCATGGTGGAATACGCCAATAAGAGGGTAAAGCTCCATATAAATAGATTTACGCATATTTATGGAGATATGCTGGCAGGCTCTATTGATAGAGAATGGCTGAAAGAAGTAAATTCAAGGGATAATATATTTTCTGATATGGATTGCGCTAAATATTATATTCAAACGAAGATAAACGAAGGAGTGGTATAAAAATGAATTCATGTTTCGGTGTGGCGCTTCATATGCATCAGCCAATAATCCCGGCAGGCGGAGACGATCTAAGGACAGCTAGGCTTATTTCCAACCTGCAGTTTATGATGGAGCATCAGAATATCGGAGATAACCACAATGCGCCTGTATTTCTGAATTGTTATTCAAGGATAGCTGATTTCGTAAGAGAGCTTTCAAGCGAGGGTAAAAACCCAAGGATCATGCTGGATTATTCTGGAAATCTTTTATGGGGCCTTAAGGATATGGGCGAAGAAAAGGTTTTGGATAATCTCAAGCTTGTTACCTGTGATAAAAAATATTATAAGTATGTGGAATGGCTTGGCACAATGTGGTCGCATTCTGTTGTAAGTTCTACGCCAGTACCTGATATAAAGCTTCATATAAAAGAATGGCAGGATTATTTCGCGTCAATATTCGGCCAAAAAGCCCTTGAAAAGATTAAAGGGTTTTCTGCGCCTGAGATGCACCTCCCTATTCATCCTGATGTATGTTTTGAGTATGTGAAGGCCTTGAAAGAGGGCGGATATAAATGGCTCATGGCCCAGGAGCATACGATAGAGAATCTGGATGGCACGCCTATAAGAAGGCCGCATTTTCCGCATAAGCTGGTAGCTAAAAATTCTCTCGGAGAAAAACTGGAAATAATCGTCATTATAAAAACACAAGGATCTGATAATAAACTTATAGGCCAGATGCAGCCGTATTACGAAGCCAAAACTTTGGGCCATGAAAAATATTGCGGTGTGAACATTCCGCCTTTTGTAGCTCAAATAGGAGACGGGGAAAACGGCGGGGTAATGATGAATGAATTTCCAAATGCGTATAAAAGCGCTTTTCGAGAAACAGGGGAAGGTACAGTCGGCATGAACGGGACAGAGTATCTTGAATTAGTAAAGCAGGCTGGCCTAAAGGAAGATTCTTTTATGCCCGTTCAGAGTATTTCTCAGTCTAAGATCTGGGAATTCTTAAAGGAGTATTCCCATGGTGCGGCTGATAAAGCTATTGAAAAAGTTAAACAAATATATCCTGGTTTCAGCCTGGAAAAAGCGTCATGGACAAATGACAAAGATTGGGTCAGCGGCTATAAAGATATAATGGACCCGATAATTCAGCTCAGCGCAACTTTCCATAAAAAATTTGATAATAAAAATATAGATAAATCAAACCCTGCATACAAAAAAGCTCTTCTTTATCTTTTATTATCGCAGACGAGTTGTTTCCGCTACTGGGGAACAGGCGTATGGACAGATTACGCAAAGGAGATTTGCCGCAGGGGTATGGAAGCATTAAAATAGAGACCTTATTCCGTTCGCCGATCGGGATCGGGGGGATCGGAACTTTATTTCCTATCCCGATCGGCGAACGGAATAATAGACAAGACTGATTGACAAGGATTTTATTATCTGATATAGTCAATACTATATTAAAGAATAGGTCCTTCGACAGCTAAAATGCTCGCTTTGCTCGCATTTCTTAACGCTGTCTCGGGATCAAATTTGTTTCACAAATTTGGGAGGAAAGATGTTAAAGAAACTGAAAAAGATGCTGTTGTTGGACAATGAAAACCGGGTCAGCCGCGAAGAGTTTATGCAGCTGGTCCAGAAAAAATCTTATGAGCTTTATGAAAAAAGAGGATGTCAGCTAGGCAATGATTTGGAAGATTGGCTTAATGCTGAGAGATTAGTAAAGGAAGATCTTGGATTAAAATGATATACTGGGCGCCTCTTCTACATTTTTACCAGCCTCCGACGCAGTCCCATAATGTTCTTGCGAAGATTTGCGAAGAATCTTATAGGCCATTAATAAGAGTTTTTAAGGAACACCCTGAGTCTAGAGTTACTATAAATATGTGTGGGGTGCTTACTGAGATGCTGAGTAATCATGGCGATGGAGATATCTTAACAGGCCTTGCTGAGCTTGGCGACAGAGGCCAGGTTGAGTTTGTCGAATCAGCGAAATTCCACGCAATCCTGCCCTTAATACCGAAACAAGAAGTTAAAAGACAGATAGAATTAAACAGGCTTACCAACATGTATTTTTTTAAGAATAGTTATAAACCAAAAGGGTTTTTCCTGCCAGAGATGTGCTATTCTGACGAAGCAGCTTCTATTGTAAGGGGCATGGGTTATGAATGGATTATAGTAAGCGGAATTGCTTCCCAGGGGAAATGGCCTATGGATTATATATCAAGTTTTAAGCTTGCTGCAGGCATTATGAAGGTGTTTTTCAGAGATGATATAATCAGCAACATGATCAGTTTTAAGAATTTTGATGCCATGGGGTTTGTGTCTAGAATTAAAGAGCTTGCCAATGGAAAAGAAGATGCATATATAGTAACAGCAATGGATGCAGAGACATTTGGCCATCATATCCATGGCTGGGAAAATATGTTTTTGGGGGAAGCTTATAAAATTATAAAAGATTCTGATAAAATAAAGGCGGTGAATATTAGCGACCTATTGAAAATATTCCCTGCAGTAAAGACAAGGCCTCCGAAGCCCTCTTCATGGAGCACTTCTAACGAGGAAATCATGGCAGGAAACTATTATCCGTTATGGAACACGCCTCATAACACAGTCCACAGGTTGCAGTGGGAGCATATGAATATATGTTTGGAGATATTTCAAGAAGCAAAAAACAGAAATGACAGCGACAAATCTGCGCCATTTTTTAATATAGCCAGGGAAACGTTAGACATGGCTTTGCATAGCTGCCAATTCTGGTGGGCTAATAAAGGCAGGATGTGGAATGAAAATCTTATAAATAAAGGCCTTATTTTACAGGAAGAAACAATATCAAACGCATATCTCGCAGTAGCTAATTCAGGTTGCAAAGATTCTGAGAAGAAAAAATGCTACAGAAAAGTGATTGCGGCAAGGTATATAGCGGGAAAGATTAGAGATGAGATACTTAACTAAAATAAAGAATAATTATGAAATTCGAAATCCGAATATCGAAATCCGAAACAATGCTGAAATTTTCAAAATTCAAATGTTCAAAACGCGCGATGTTTCTGTCATTTGAAAATTAAAATTTCGAATTTGTTTCGAATTTCGTATTTAGTGCTTCGGATTTAACAAGACTGTCAAATATATTATACGAAAGGATTGTACATGAATATTTTATTTATTTCCCCGGAAGTTTTTCCTTTTGCTAAAACAGGAGGATTAGCAGATGTGGCTGGGGCGTTGCCAGAAGCCATTGCCAAGAAAGGCCATAAGGCTAGTACAATTCTCCCGTATTATCAGCTGGTGAAGAAAAATGGTTTCAAGCCTGTTCCGTTTAAAAAGAACATATCTGTGAGGATAAATAATAGAGAAGAGCTTTTTAATCTTCTCTTGTTAAAGCATAATGGAGTGGATGTATATTTTATAGAAAAAAATGAATATTATGAGAGGGAATTTTTATATGGCACGCCCCAGGGCGATTACCAGGATAATGCGTTCAGGTTTGGTTTTTACGCAAAGGCAATACTGGCTTCTATTCCTTATATAGGCAAGCAGGATATATTTCATTGCAATGACTGGCAATCAGGCCTTGTGCCTCTGTATGTTAAAACCCACCATAAAGATGACCCCATGTTTAATAAGGCAAAGATACTTTTTACAGTACACAATATGGCTTACCAGGGGCTTTTCGTTAAAGACGTGATACCATACCTGGATATTTCCTGGGATTTATTTATCCCTTCTGGAGTTGAATTTTGGGATAAACTGAGTTTTATGAAAGCAGGAATGGTTTTTTCGGACGCTATAAGCACTGTGAGTAAGGGTTACAGCAAAGAAATCCTGACCCCTGAATTCGGATGCGGCCTGGACGGACTTTTAAGGGTAAGAGAAAAGAATCTTTATGGAATAATAAACGGGGTGGATTATTCTGTGTGGAGCCCGGGCGTTGATAAATTTATAGCTGAAAAATATGATGAAAATGATCTTAGCGGCAAAGCAGCATGCAAAAAAGACCTGGCCAAAGTATTTGAAATAAAATATAACGCCAAAAGGCCTCTCATAGCCATGATAACAAGGCTTGCGGAACAGAAGGGCATAGACCTGGTTGTAAATATAATGAAGGATATTTTAAAGGATAGCGATTTTGTTATACTTGGATTCGGCGATGAAAAATATAATAATATATTTCAGGGCTTGGTTAAAAAATATAAAGGCAAGGTTGGAGTGAGCATAAAATTTGATAATGCCTTGTCCCATAAGATAGAAGCGGGCGCTGATATGTTTTTAATGCCATCCAGGTATGAACCTTGCGGATTGAACCAGATGTACAGCCTTAAATATGCGACTGTGCCTGTAGTGAGGGCTGTAGGCGGCCTGGACGATACGATTCAGAACTTCAGCCCAGCCACTAAAAAAGGCAATGGGTTTAAATTTAAAGACGCTGCCAATGAGGCGTTTTTAGGATCTATTAAAGACGCTGTCGCTGTTTTCAAGAATAAAAAACTCTGGGACGCACTTCTTAAAAACTGTGTATCTTGTGATTATTCCTGGGAATCTTCCGCAGAACAATACCTGAAGCTATACAAAAACCTGTAATATACCTTACCACCTACGCGGTGTAAAATTTACACCGCGTAGGTGGTAAGGGTAGCCGCATATGAAAAAAATCTACTTTGGGATGTGCCTGCATTTTCACCAGCCTATAGGCAATTTTGATGATATTATAGAAAGGGCTTATCAGAATTGTTATAAGCCTTTTCTTGATGTATTTGAGAGATACCCTGAAATAAAAATGGCAATGCATTTTTCAGGGTGCCTTTTGGATTACTTTGAAGCGAAGCACCCTGATTATCTGGACAGAGTAAAGGCAATGGTTGCGAGGGGCCAGGTGGAGATTGTAGGCGGAGGTTATTACGAACCTATTTTTACAAGCATACCAGAGGTAGATAGATCAGGTCAGATAAAGATGATGGCCGATTATGTGAAAAAAAGATTCAGACAAAAGGCGCAGGGCATGTGGACACCTGAAAGAGTCTGGATTCCTGAACTCGCTGAAGATTTTAACAAAGCTGGCATGAAATACTCTATTCTTGACGACGAGCATTTTATAAAAGCGGGTTTGAGTGAAGATGAGCTGTTTGGTTATTTTACAACCGGTGGAAAAAATAATACGGTGGCAATATTTCCTTCGAGTAAGAAACTCAGGTATATGATACCTTTTAAAATGCCTGGGGAGATTATGAATTATTTTAAAGAAGCAGGGAACAGGCATTCCTGTTCCCTGACTTCCAGGAAAACCGAACCTTTATTTACCTACGGTGATGATGCTGAAAAATTCGGAGAATGGCCTTTTACACATGACTGGGTATATAAGCAGAACTGGCTGGGAAAGTTTTTTGACGAATTAATGAGGAATAAAGACTGGGTTGTAACAGTTAAACTTTCAGATTATCTTGCGGTAAACCCACCTGTTAAAAAAGTAAAAATTCCAGAGGCGTCGTATCAGGAAATGATGGAATGGTCGCATGGATCTTGGATGAATTTTCTCAAAAAATACCCTGAAACCAATCAGATGGTCAGAAAGATGCATTATGTAAGCAAAAAGATTCAAGAGTTGCAGGTATCAGATAACCCCTCGGTTTCACCCGGGGCAGGCGGGTATCAGGCAGAAGATGCGCGGAGGGAGTTGTATAAAGGCCAGTGCAACTGCGCTTACTGGCACGGCGTATTCGGAGGGATATATCTTTATCATTTGAGAAAAGCTATTTATGAGCATCTTATAAATGCTGAAAAAATAACAGATGAGGTTTTACATAAAGGTAAGAAAGACTGGATTGAAATAAGAGAAGCAGATTTTTATGAAGACGGTAAAAAGGCATTTGTAATTGAAAACAAAGAAGTTTCTGTGTGCATAGATCCCGCTTCAGGCGGGATAATAAGAGAATTAGATGCGAAAAAAGTATCTACAAACCTTGTTAATTCTATTGCAAGACATGAAGAGGAGTATCATAAAAAAATACTCGCAAAAATGGGCAAGTCTAATGACGCAGGAGAAGTCCGCACTATTCATGAAGATACAAAAACTATTGATCCAGGGTTAAAAGGTAGATTTGTTTATGATAAACATATACGGGGATGCCTTGTGGACCATTTTATAGGAGAGTCTGTTAAGATAGATGATTTTATAGATCTAGAATACGAAGAGCTCGGAGATTTTATAAATGCTTCATATGATGCAAAAAAGGAAAAGAGTAAAGTAATGCTTGAGAGAAAAGGCAAGGTGCAAAGCAAAGCTGTATTGGTTAGAAAAGAAATAAACCTGGCTTCAGAAAAAACAATACAGGTTGTGTATGTTTTGAAAAATTTAAGCAAGGCCTCAATAGAAGCCCTTTTTGGAGTTGAATTCAATCTTACTATGCCTTATCTTAACTCAAACAGGTATAGCTATTTTTCAGAGTCCATGGTAGGAGACATTAACGATACGGGATTTATATCAGGCGCAAAGCTATTTTCCATAAAAGATTCAGGTAAAGAAATCAGCATAGACTTTATTTTTTCCAAAAAGGTTCACAGCATATGGTATTTTCCAGTCAAAACCATTTCCCAGTCTGAAAGGGCATATGAACTGAACTTTCAGGCATCATGCATTATTCCAAGATGGCATATCAGGTTTACCAGCGGTCAGGAAATTAGCTTTGCAATAACAGTTTCAATTTAATTTTTTAATTGCTTTAAATAGCCATATGTGTTATATATAATAATCTATAATGTGAAGGGTGTTGAGATATGAACAAAAAGACCATCAAAGATGTCAATATTAAAGGCAAAAGAGTTTTGATGAGAGTGGATTTCAATGTGCCGCTCAATAAAGACTTGAAGATAGAAGATGATACAAGGATTACTGCAGCATTGCCTACTATAAAATATGCTCTTGATAATGGAGCAAAACTTATATTAATGAGCCATTTGGGGAGACCAAAAGGCGTTAGTGAGTTAGAACGGCTTACGAGTGTTGCTAAAAGGCTTTCAGAGCTTATTGGAAAGCCTGTCCAGGAACTGGATGACTGTATAGGGCCAGAGGTTGAGAAAGCTGTTTCTGCTATGAAAGACGGAGATGTGATATTGCTGGAAAATTTAAGGTTTCATGCGGAGGAAGAAAAAAATGATCCTGGATTTGCTAAAAAACTAGCTTCTCTTGGAGAGATTTATGTAAACGATGCATTTGGCACAGCTCACAGGGCCCATGCGTCTACAGAAGGCGTTACAAAATACATAAAGATCTGCGTGGCAGGACTTTTGCTGGCAAAAGAGATAGAATATTTTGAAAAAGCACTTTCAAATCCTCTAAAGCCGTTTGTTGCAATTCTGGGGGGCGCAAAGGTTTCTGATAAGATAATGGTAATAGAGAACCTCATGAAAAAGGTGGATACTATCCTCATAGGCGGAGGCATGGCGTATACATTTTTAAAAGCCCAGGGAATGGAGATAGGCAGTTCCAAACTAGAAGCTGACAAAATAGACGTTGCGAAGTCTATCATGAAAAAGGCAAAAGAACTTGGTGTTAAAATTGTATTGCCTATTGACCATCTTATAGCTGACAAGGTAGACGCTGTCAGCAATACCAGGGTAGTTACTGATGCTGTGCCGCAAGGTTGGATGGCATTGGATGTAGGTCCTAAAACAGTGGATGAATTCAAGAAAGAATTGAGAAACGCAAAGATGATTATATGGAATGGTCCGCTTGGTGTATTTGAAATAACAAAGTTTGCAAGAGGCACAGAAGATATTGCAAGATTTATAGCAGGCCTTAAGGCCATAAGTATTATTGGCGGCGGCGATACAGCAAGCGCAATCGCCAAATTTGGGTTAGAGCATGCAATGACGCATATTTCTACAGGAGGGGGCGCGTCATTGGAATATATGGAAGGAAAAGTTCTGCCGGGAGTAGCGGCGTTGAATGATAAATGAAATGAGGACATGGGTTACGGAAATCTTTGATTTCCGTAACCCATTTGTCCGAATTTCACCCAGCACCAATTTTTTGAAACATAATATTGTGTAAACAGAAAATTTGTAGATATATGAGAACTAACAACCTTTAACTCAGCATATAAAAATTGGTGCTGGGTTTAATTCGCACAGAAAGTTACATTCACTTCGTTCTGTAACTTTCGTGCTCATTAAAAATGAGAAGACCAATTATTGCAGGAAATTGGAAAATGCATAAGACAGTCCAGGATGCTTTAGATATAGCTATTGGGCTGAAAAGGAAATTTTATACATTCGGAGAAGCTGATATTGTGATATGTCCGCCTTTCACAGCTTTGAGCAAAGTTGGCGATGAAATTTCTGACTCGAGCATTATGCTAGGCGCTCAGGATGTTTACTGGGAAGAGGAAGGCGCTTTTACAGGTGAGGTTTCTCCTAAGATGTTAAAGGATGTGAGAGCCAGGTATGTAATTGTAGGCCATTCTGAACGAAGGAATTTGTTTGGAGAGACAGATGAAGCGGTAAATAAAAAAGCAAAGGTAGTGCTTAGATATGGTATGATTCCTATAATGTGCATCGGAGAGAGGTTGGAAGAAAGAGATAATGGCACAACATATGAGGTTCTTGAAAAACAGCTTACAAGAGGGCTGAAGGATTTGACAAAAGATGATATTTCCAGGCTTATTATTGCGTATGAGCCTGTCTGGGCAATTGGGACAGGCAGGACAGCTTCTCCGCAGCAGGCTGAAGAGGCGCATAAGTTTATAAGGAATTTTATAGAGAAACATTTTGAAAAAGAAGCTGCTTCAAAAATACGCATTCAGTACGGCGGAAGCGTGAAACCTGATAATATTGCCAAATTAATGGCAGAGGAAGACATTGACGGCGCTCTTGTGGGCGGCGCAAGCCTGGATGTAAATACATTTGTCCAGATTGTAGAAAATTCTATATTATAAAGAAGGGATTGTATATGTATGCTATTTTAATTGTGATTCATGTAATTATCAGCCTTTTTTTAATTGCTGTAATATTGTTACAGGCAGGTAAGGGTGGAGGTCTCGCAGATACATTTGGCGGGTCTCAAATGCAAAACATGTTTGGTACAAAGAGCACCACTGTGCTTACTAAGGTTACAGCTGTATGCGCTATAGGTTTTGTAATTACTTGTATCAGCCTGGCAGTTATTTCCAGCAAAAAAGGAAAGTCTATCATCGATAATGTGAGAATACCAGCGGCTGCTACTGCTGTGCCTAATACTCAGCCTACTGTAGCGCCAGAGTCTAAGGTTCCGGTTCCGGCTTCGACTGAATCAACAGCATCGCAGGGAGGCACTGAAACAGTTAAGTAATGCATATAAATCCGAAGCACGAAATTCGAAATCCGAAACAATGTTCAGGTTTTCAAAATTCAAATATTCTAAACATGAAGTGTTTTGGTCATTTGAAAATTAGAATTTCGGATTTGTTTCGAATTTCGATATTCGATATTCGAATTTTTAATCTATATATATCACGCAGTATAACCGCCGCTTTTAAAAAGGCGGCTTTTTTATGGTATGGAATTTCAAAAACTGAAATTCCAACCACTGAAAATCGCTTAAAAAATTATCGCAAAGCGATTTTCTTGTTTACAATTTTATTTTTACTAGGATTTGCGCCTGACTATGGGGATACTATAGTTAGTGGGTCTATAGGAGAACCTAGGACTCTTGTGCCGATTTTGGCATCTGACAGCTCTTCTGGGACTATCTGCGGCCTTATTTTTAACGGCCTTGTGAAATATGATAAAGACCTGAATCTTATAGGAGACCTTGCCCAGAATTGGGAAGTTTCGCACGACGGTCTTGAGATTACATTTTATTTAAGAAAAGGAGTTAGATGGCATGACGGGGCGCCATTTACTTCGAAAGATGTAGAATTTACATACAAGAGTTTGATTGACCCAAAGGTAAGGACTCCATATAGCGGAGATTTTCAGATGGTTAAAAATCTTGAAATTGTGGACGATTACACGTTAAAGGTTTTTTACAAAGAACCTTTTTCTCCAGGGCTTGCGAGCTGGGGCATGAATATTATGCCCAGCCATTTATTAGAAAAAGAAGACCTTAATGCCACGAAATTTGCGAGAAATCCTATTGGCACAGGGCCGTATAAATTTAAATTATGGAAAACAGGCGAAAAAGTGGAGCTAGTTTCAAATCACGATTATTTTGAAGGCAGGCCTTGCATCGACAGGTATATTTATAGGATTATACCTGATACAGCTACAATGTTTCTTGAATTAAGGGCTCAGGCAGTTGATTATACCTCTTTGACACCGATACAATTCAGGCGCCAGACAGAGACAGTATTTTTCAAAAAGAATTTCCAGAAGTTTAATTTCCCGAGTTTTGGTTATACGTATATGGGCTATAATTTAAATGACCCTAAATTTAAAGATGTGAATGTGAGGTGCGCGATAAATTACGCCATAGACAAGGAGGAGATTATAAGCGGAGTGCTTCTTGGGCTTGGCAGGGTTTCTACAGGGCCTTTTATATCAGATTCTTGGGCGTATAATAAAGAAGTGAAACCTCTTGAATACAACCCTAAAAAAGCAAAAGAACTTTTAAAAGAAGCTGGTTGGGCGGATAGAGACGGAGACGGTATTTTAGAAAAAGATGGGATGAAATTTTCATTCACAGTTATTACTAATCAGGGTAATGATGAACGTAAGATGGTCCTGGAGATAATGCAAAGGAGACTTAAAGAAGTTGGGATTGAAGTCAAGATAAAGATAATAGAGTGGAGCGCATTTGTGAGCGAATTTATAGATAAAAGGCGGTTTGAGGCTGTTCTTTTAGGCTGGGGATTATCTCTGGATCCGGACATGTACGACATATGGCATTCTTCAAAAACAAGACAAGGAGAGTTTAATTTCGCAGGTTATTCCAACGAAGAAGTAGACAGGCTGCTTTTGAAGGGCAGACAAACGTTTAATCAAGAAGAACGGAAGAAAATATATCATAGGATACACGAGATTTTATATGACGAACAACCTTATTTATTTTTATATGCCCCAGATGCTTTGCCGATTTTACATTCCAGGTTCAAGGGTATTGAAGTCGGGCCTGGCGGTATAGGGCATAACTTTATTAAGTGGTATGTGCCTCGCAGTGAACAGCGCTACATCCGTTAACTTTACCCCTTGCCCCGATAAATCGGGGCTCGGGATTCGCTCGAGCGAATCCTATAATAAAAGATGCCACGACTGTCCTTCGACAAGCTCAGGACGGTTCGAAAGATGGTGAGCGGAGTCGAACCATAAAGCCGTGGAGCTTCACACTCTGACATTATCAAAGTGTAAAGTTTGGGAATTGGTGGTATATGTGGAAGCAGATTTTTAAGAGAATTATTGAATTAGTTGTGCTTTTGCTTGGCATAACGGTTATTACATTTGCTGTCATACATGTTGCGCCTGGAAAACCCACTGATATGGAGGCGCAGTTTGATCCAAAGGTTTCAATGGAGGCAAGGGACAGGATAGCTCATTTATATGGCTTGGATAAGCCGCTAGGCGTTCAGTATATCGAATGGCTGAAAAGAGTTATAAGGTTTGATTTTGGTATTTCTTTTATGGATTCAAGGCCTGTGATGCAGAAGATATTCGAGCGTATCCCTATCACCCTTACAATAGAGTTATTTTCAATTATCCTGATATTATTAATCGGCATACCTATAGGCGTGAGTTCAGCGGTTAAAGAAGGAAGTTTTTATGATAGATCTATGACAGTTTTTGTATTTATAGGTTTTGCAGTTCCGACTTTCTGGCTGAGTCTTGTGCTTATGGATTTTATAGGCGTAAGATGGGCTCTATTACCGATATCTGGTATAACGTCTTTGGAATTTGAAAAATTCGGATTTTTTGAGAAAGCTATTGATATGTCGAAACACCTTATTCTGCCGGTCGCTGTTTCAGCTTTTGGAGGTCTTGCGGGGATCTCGAGGTATATGAGAAGCAGCATGCTGAATGTTTTAAAACAGGATTACATACGGACTGCTAGGGCAAAAGGTTTGACAGAAAAAGAGATTCTTTATAAACACGCGTTGAAAAATGCGCTTTTACCTGTTGTAACAATACTTGGATTATCTGTGCCGGGGCTTATCGGAGGGAGCGTTATTTTCGAATCAATATTCAGCATACCAGGCATGGGAAGGCTTTTTTATGAATCGGTAATGTCCAGGGATTATCCTGTGATAATGGGGGTTCTGGTTATCGGAGCTGTGCTCACGCTTTTAGGAAACCTGTTGGCGGATATTTCTTACGCAGCAGTTGATCCGCGTATAAAACTTGAATAATCATACCAATCGCCGAACGGAATAATTACTCCATTCAGCGATCGGAGGCGGTAAGTATGAATAAATTAACCATTTTTGGAATATGTATCGTTGGATTTTTTATAATAATAGCTATTTTTGCGCCCATAGTCGCTCCTTATAATCCGGGGCAAATTGATATCGAGAATATACTTATAGCGCCTTCTTATTCGCATATTTTTGGAACAGATAGCCTTGGGAGGGACTTATTTTCGAGAATGGTTTATGGGACTAGGATATCTTTAATGGTAGGTTTTATAGCAGTTGGCATTGCCAGTTTGATAGGCATAGCGCTTGGAGCAATAGCAGGTTATTATGGCAAATGGGTGGATACTATAATAATGAGGTTTATAGACATAATGCTTTGCTTTCCGACATTTTTTTTGATACTTGCTGTGATTGCTTTACTGGAGCCAAATATAATAAATATAATGGTAATAATAGGAGCTACAAGCTGGATGGGTATGGCGCGGCTTATGCGCGCGGAGATATTGAGTTTAAAAGAAAGAGATTTTATATACGCTGAAAGAGCGATAGGCGCAAGCGACCTTAGAATAATAACAAGGCATCTTATTCCGAATGCAATGGCGCCGGTGTTAGTGAACATTACCCTTGGAATAGCAGGCGCTATTTTAGTAGAGTCGAGCTTGAGCTTTTTGGGAATAGGTGTCCAACCGCCTACACCAAGCTGGGGCAATATCCTTAGCGAAGGAAAAGCTGTCATGGGCGCTGGCTGGTGGATGATGGCATTTCCAGGTCTGGCGATTTTTGTAACAGTCCTTGGGTATAATTTGTTGGGTGAAGGGATAAGGGGAAAATTGTTAAGATAGGGTACGATTGTGATCTAACCATACTGATCGCCGAACGGAGTAATTACTCCGTTCGGCGATCAGTAGAGAGTTTTATATGCTTTTGCAAATAAAAAATCTAAAAATTAATTATGGTGGATTAGATGTCGTACGGGGAATTGATTTGAATATTGATAAAGGCGAATGTGTGGGGCTGATAGGCGAATCAGGTTGTGGAAAAACCACAGTAGGTTTAAGCATCACAAGGCTTATACCTGAGCGGAAAGGCGGTATTAGTTCAGGCGAAATTTTATTCGAGGATAAGGATATATTGAAATTAGATGCAGAAGGATTAAGAAAAATAAGAGGCAAGAAGATTTCATACGTGTTTCAGGAGCCATCCAGTTCTTTAAATCCTGTTTTTACAATTTACGAGCAGATAAAAGAAGCCCTGGAAGAAAAAGACAATACTGACAACATGGTTGCCGAGATTTTAAAAAGCGTTGGGCTTGAGAAAATTATCGGCAAAAAAAATATGTATCCTCATGAGTTTTCAGGCGGTATGCAGCAACGCGCTATGATAGGAATGGCAATTGCGTCTAAGCCAAGCCTTATAGTGCTGGATGAACCGACTACTGCACTTGATGTTACTGTCGAGCGCCAGATATTAGACCTTATTATGGAACTCAAGAATAAAATGAACCTGTCAATTTTATTTATATCTCATGACCTAAGAATAGTTTTTAATATCGCTGATAATATTGGTATTATGTATGCTGGAAAAATTGTGGAATACGGGCCAAAAGAAAAAATTATTTCTGATTCATCTCATCCTTACACAATAGGCCTGGTAGATTCTGTTCCTTCATTTAAGCATAGAAAGAAATCTTTTAATGCGATAGGCGGGAGGGCGCCTTTATTTTCCGACCTGCCTAAAGGCTGTAAATTTTATCCCAGATGCAAATTCAGGATAGACAGGTGCACGGAAAAGGAGCCAGAATTAAAAGATATATCCGGCGGACAGGCATCTATGTGTATCAGAACAATCAGCGCGGAGCTGCGCTCCGCTACTCCAATAAATGGAATTATTAAAAGTCGATAATTTGAGTAAGATTTTTAAGAAACACAGGGTTAAGGCTGTGGATGATGTGAGTTTTTCTATATTTAAAGGCGAAGTGCTGGGCCTTGTAGGAGAATCTGGATGTGGAAAGAGCACGCTTGCAAAATTAATATTACGCCTTATTGATGCGGATAAAGGCAATATTTTTTATAAAGAAAAGGATTTATTGAAGTTTTCTCATGGTGACATGAGAAAAGCGCGCAAGGATCTACAGATAATATTCCAGGATCCGTATGCGTCTTTGGATCCCATGATAAGGATAGGGGAAGTAATAGAAGAGGTTTACGATATTCATAAAAATGTCCCTGAACGCGACAGAAAAAATAAAACAGTAGAGCTTTTAGAAACAGTTGGACTTGGAGAAACATATTTAAAGAGGCTGCCTTCAGAACTTTCAGGCGGGGAGCGCCAGCGGGTAGGTATTGCAAGAGCTCTTGCGACTGATCCAGAATTTATAATATGCGATGAACCTGTATCGAGCCTTGACATATCTATTCAGGCGCAGATCCTGAATCTTTTGATAGAGCTGCAAAAAAAGAAAAATCTCACCTATCTATTTATAAGCCACGATCTAGGAGTCATAGGTTCTATATGCGACAGGGTAATGGTCATGCAGTCTGGAAGGTTTGTTGAGTTTGGCTCCTGCGAAGATGTGTTTAGAAACCCTGGCCACGAATATACGAAAACTCTCTTTAAATCTGTTTTATTGTCATAAGAACATTGCGACTCAATTTAATTGACCAGAGTATGTTTCTGAGATATAATAAATACCAATGAATGCTGTAAGAAAAAAGGCATTATTAGCTGAGCACGAAGCAGGCATTGCGGAAATAATACAATACCTGTTAAAGGCATGGGATTACGATATAGTTACCATTGCTAAAGGCTCATCTGTCTTAGACGCAGTAAGGCGGGAACAGCCGGATATTATTATAATAGACTGGAACTTGCCTGATCTGGACGGCCTAAAAGTATCCAAAATCCTAAAAGAAGATTTTCTTACCGCGCATATCCCTGTAATAATCCTTATAGATAAGAGGCAGATAAGAAAAAAGATGTTGGAAATAGAACAAGGTGTGGACGATTATATCTCCAATCCTCCCGACCCGATAGATTTAGAGATTCGCATGGAGCTTGCTTTGCGCAGGACCAGCCACCAGCTTTACGCAAACGCCCTTACAAAACTTCCCGGAAATAAGCAGATAGAAAAGGCCATACATTCAAGGATGGAAGAGAAAAAACTTTTTTCAGTCGCGTATTATGACATAGATAACTTTAAATCATTTAATGATAAATACGGTTACATGAAAGGCGATAGCGTCATAAGGCATGCCGCTTATATCATATCTACCACAGTCAAAAGATATGGCAATCCGCATGATTTTGTAGGCCACATAGGAGGCGATGATTTTGTAGTGGTTACAACGCCTGACAGAGATAGGCTGATAGCGTCCGAGTCGATACTTGCCTTTAACAGAGCCATACATTTTCACTATTCAAAAGAAGATAGAGAGAGGACTTATGTGGTTTCCAAGGACCGACGCGGCAATGTGGTAAACATGCCTCTCATGAGTATTTCCATAGCCATAGCAAATAATAAACATTTCCCCATAAAAAATATGGTGGAACTGATGGAGATAATTACAGAGATAAAAAGTTATTTAAAGACATTGCCAGGCAATAATTTTCTTGTGAATCGCAGGCAGATTGAAAAGAAGGTATTTATTGACGAGCCTGATATAGAAGAAAAGGCAAGTGTAAATAAAGAAGAAAAATTCAAGCATAAACCGCTTGGCCAGATATTACTTGAATCGCAGATAATTACGCTTGAACAACTTGAAGTGGCGCTTAATAAGCACTGGACCACAGGCCAGAAGATAGGTCAGAGTATCATAGGCCTTGGCATGGCTAGCTCTGGTGATATTGCAAGGGCTCTGGAATCTCAGTTCCATGTTCCGCATTTTGATATTAGAAGCTTGAGTGAAAATGGGGAATTGGAAGAAATATTTACCAAGGTATCTTTTGACATAATGAAAGATTACGGCGTTTTGCCTGTGAAAAAAGATAAAAATGTATTGTTTTTGGCAATGCTTGATCCTAAGAATATGGAAGCTGTGGCTAAGATAAAAAATCTTACGGGTTGTTCTATAGCGCCTTTATTTGTTCTGGAAAGCGAATTTACCGAGATATTTGACAGGAGTTTGAAAAAAGAAAAAGCCGATAAAGGCCTGTAGCTTCGGCTTTTTATCGCTCGGCAACCCAGCCGCCATATTATTCCTAACTGCCTCACTAACCCTTTGCATTCGCTGAGGTTACGGCTTGTCAGAATAACTTAGGCCTGTAGGCTTTGCGCCCCCTAATTTCTCAGAGTTTGCCCTTATCGGCTATAATAAGTATAGCATAAAAAACAGTTTTTTCAAGGGAGAAAGGAGGAATGTTGGAAAAATATAAAAAGTTAGGAGTTTTAGTTCTTTTCTTTTTGTTGTTTTATTCAAACAATGTTTTTGCGAAATCAGGCCCTGAACCACTCGCTCCGCTCGGGTACAGGGCAGGGCCTATTCCGATACGCAACCAGATGCCGCTATATCTAATTTATCTTCAGATGGAGCCTGACAAAGCAAATGTTATAGAACAAAATAAGTTTGATATAAATGCCGATTATACTGTTTCAAATATTACTGTTAGTTGTTTTACTCCTGCCTCATCTCTTTATAAGATAAATATTGACGCAGAGGTTTCCAGGTTTACGCTGGATTTAAGATACGGGATTTATGAAAATGCAGAAGTAGGATTGGAAGTGCCTTATCTAAGCTTATCACGCGGGTATCTTGATGAATTTGTTGAGGGATTTGAAAATACTGCAGGAGCTACAACTCCGCGTTCCAGGACAAGGCAGGGATCTTATAATTTTAATTATTCATTTATTTACAATAATCAAGATTTAATAAAAAGAACCAATGCTTCGGACGGATTAGGCGATATTGTATTAAAGGCAAAATACCAAATTTTAGAAGAAGATGTATATAAGTTTTGGCCCAACGCGTCTTTCAGGGCAGCGGTTAAATTGCCTACAGGAGAGAAGAAGTCTTTGCTTGGAAGCGGGGAGTTGGATTATGGATTCGGCGTGCTTTTAGATAAGACATTTTCTGAAAAGATAACAGTATATGCAGGCTGTAATTTTGTAATTATAGAAAAACCAAGTTTTTTCAGTGTATTGGATTTAGAACGCCATATAGTTTCTGGAATCATAGGGGCGGAGTATCTCTTAACGCAAAGATTTTCCCTTGTGGCGCAGATTACAGGAAACACAACGCCTTATCCGTCCAGCGGGACAAATGCCCTGGATGAAAATGCATTTGATATAGGTTTTGGTTTTAACTACCTTTGGAAAGAAAAACAGAATGTGTCCTGGCATTTTGCTTTTACTGAAAATCTTAATTCTGCATCCAGTCCGGATGTGAGTTTGAATACAGGATGGAAAGTGGGGTTTTAGTTAATATGAAAAGGTTTTTTATAATCGCAACTTCTGTTTTATTATTGCTTGTTATAGCTTTTTCTATATTTATATTTACTTTTAACGTCAATCGGTACAAAGCTGTCCTAATAACAAAGCTGGAAGAATCTATGGGCAGGGATGTGAGGATAGATAACATCTCTATTTCTGTTAACCTTTTACGCGGGGTTGGGCTTGAAGCAAAAGGCGTGGCGATAAAAGATAGAGGCAAGGCATGGAGCGATTTTTTATTAAAGGCAGATAGATTTAATGTCAACTTAGAAATCCTGCCGCTTTTAAAAAAGGATATCCAGGTAAAAAAGCTGTTTATACCTATATTGGAAATCAATGCAGGCTCTGGGAGTAATAGCCCTGTGTTCAAGTGCGCGGTCGATATGAATGTGCACATTTTAATCAACAGTTCGCCCGAGGAGAATATGCTTAAAACATTGAGCGCAAAAGGGAACGCGAAGCTGACAAATGCAGTTTTAGATAAAATGAATGTCTTAAAAACTGCCCTGGATCAGCTTAATATGCTGCCAAACCTTGTTCAAAAATTAAAAAATAATCTGCCTGAAAAATACAGCGCGCTTTTGTATCAAAATTATACTGCATTTAAACCTATAAATGCGGATTTTGAAATAAGGGACGGCAGTATTTATTTTGATAAGATATTGGTAGAATCAGAGGCTTTTTATCTTGTGAACAAAGGGTCTGTAGGTATGATAGACCAGAGCCTGAAGATTAGCTCAAATTTCTTTATACCAAAGGATCTTTCTGTTGCTTTTTCTGGTGTTGTGCCTGAGCTTGAGTTGATTGCAGACAAAGATGGCTTAATAACAATGCCTTTGGAGATAAGAGGCAAGATTCCTAACGTATCAATAATGCCAGACCTTAACTATGTGTTGCAGAAATTGATTGCTTCCAAAGGTCAGGAGCTATTAAATAAACTTTTCAAAATCAAATAGGGGAAGATTGTTTTGAGGAAAACCGGTATATTTATAGGGATTTTTGTTTTATTAGGATTGATAGCAATAGGAGACAGAGCCATGGCTATGAAATTAGAAAGCCCTGAATTTAACAATAACGAATTTATCCCTAAAAAGTTTACCTGCCGCGGAGAAAACATCAACCCAGCGTTGACCATAAAAGATATCCCCGGCGGAACTAAAAGCCTTGCTATTATACTTGATGATCCTGATGCACCTGGCGGCAACTGGGTTCACTGGGTGATGTTCGACGTGTCTGTTATTTCAAAGATAGAAGAGAATTCTGCGCCTGGAAAACAGGGCATAAATGATTCTGGCAGGAAGCGCTATGACGGCCCTTGCCCGCCTTCTGGAATTCACCGTTATATTTTTAAGTTATACGCTCTTGATGCAAAGCTAAATTTAGAAGAAAAAATTTCCAAGGCTGATTTAGAAAGGGCTATGGTTGGCCATGTGCTTGACATGGCTGAATTGATAGGACTTTTCAGTAAATAAGCGAGGGATGTTCCTGAAAAGAAGAAGATTTAGAATTTTACAGTAAATGTATATTTGGCTTCGTTATTTTTGAATTCCGGTTTGCCCCTTATTTTTAAAATCCTTACGCTTGTTTTTTCTCTTACCTTTGATTCCAATTCTTTTGCTTTAAAATAAGGATAGAAAATATCTACTCCAATATTCCTTTCCCATTGTTCTCTCAAAAGTATTTTTTCCGCATTTTCATCAATTGGTTTATTATTAAACTGAATATTAACCCATTCAGAAAAAGAGCAGGATACTGCGCCTGAGGCAAGGCCTGAGTCCGCACCTGCGTATGCGCACACAGGCATTATAATGAACCCTGCTATTAAGATAATAGTCAGTTTAAACATCTTGCTCTCCTCCTACTATAACTATACCATATTTAAGGCTATAATTCAAATTTAACATTGCTTGTAATATTAAGTATCGCAATATGTTAGGATTAATATCCTGCTGTGCCTGTCAGTCATAATTAAATGAACCATTGTTTCTTGATTACTTTTCTATCCTCGTAGTATACTAAAGCAGCCTTATTATTACCCGCAAGACATTCTCTCGTCCTTATGGATAACCAAGCGTTGCGGTAATATGTCAACACAAAAATGAGAAGAATTTTTCGATACGTTAGAGACAGTTGTTCTTAAAACCGGCCATGATAGAACATGGCTTAAATAAAAATCGTCGATCCTAACGAGTTTAA
>Ga0247841_10003991_pt1 | contig 26195 bp, 13 predicted proteins | sample LaCruzMarch2015__2_FD_192410 | JGI IMG/M metagenome (GOLD analysis project Ga0247841, IMG submission 192410) | Freshwater microbial communities from meromictic Lake La Cruz, Castile-La Mancha, Spain - LaCruzMarch2015_18m | ecosystem: Environmental > Aquatic > Freshwater > Lake | place: Spain... | reverse complement strand
TTAATAAGATAAGTATCTTTAATGTCATAATCGTCAAACCAATTAATTATCCAATCATGAGCAATTGAAGCCCCTTCCTGGAGATCTAATTTGCCTTCTTCCGGATTATTAAGAATATAATTAATTTTGGCTTTATTAAAAAGTGCATTTGATAATTGGCATTTAAACTGGTTCCTGTTTCCTTTAATATGATCATAATACAGTGATTTTGCGGCCATAAGATCTTCCATAGCTTTCTCGTAATCTCCAAACAAAAAGTAGGATTGACTTCGGTTTTCTAAACCTAAAGCAAGAATGCCTCTTATATTTCTTAATCCTTCACTATCGAGTATGCTAAGCGGAATTACTATTTCATTTAAGATTTCAAGTGCTTTATGAGGATTTAATTTTGTATTCCAGGCATTCCCAAGAAATAGTTTTGACAATAAATAATTTCTGTCCAGTTTCCTGATCTCCTTATCCTGGTATTTTTCCAACTCACCAACTAACTTTGTTAACTCGATTAAAGGTTCTGTGATGTTTTCATTTTTAAAATTCAGCCTGGAAATTTGAATTAAAACCTCAAGTTTGAATTTTTTCAATTCATCAGTGTTCTCATTAATCAGGGCAATTTGTTCAATTGCTTCATTAAAATCTAATTTTGCCGCTGAGAAATTTCCGACTCCTTTTTTCGCTAATCCTCTGTTAGTGTATGATTTGGCAATCTCTATCCGGTCAGTGACTCCTTTCTCAGTAGCTTTTTCCATATGCTGTATGGCTGAAGTGAACAAATGAATTGCCTCATTGTCCTTATTTCTTTCTAAAAACAGTGTGCCTTTGGTGCCATATGCTTTAGCCAGGTTCTGTTGGTTGATCGGATTATTGTTAATATCAGTTCTTTCATAAAAATAAATTGCATGATCAATATCCTCTTTTGCCATTTCCAACAAATCAAGATCATTGAGTACGGAAGCCCTTGCAATGGTGCACTGGACTTTTAATTCATCATTGCAATACGATGCAATTTCTAATATTAATTCAGAACATTCCCATAAATGGCCGCATCTGACAAACCAATCAAACAGAAATTTCTTAATATTCTCACTGCCAAACATTATTTCTATTGCGATATTAACTTTTCCTGCATGCAGGTAATGTTTGACAGCAAGGATTTTATTCTTTGCACCCTCTAAAGATATTTCATGGGCCTTGAATCCTAAGGAATTGTAAAATGCGCCAGTCCTGGCGTGGATGAGTTGAAATTCTTCTTTATTAAAAAGTCTCGAAAAATGCTCCTTGATCAGAGGATGAAAGCAAATGGTAAAATTTTCCGGATCCCATGAGAAAATGTTCCATTCCGATAGCATAATAACCTGTTGGAGAAGCCATTCCTCAGTTTCATTTTTAGAATATTCATCAAAATACCATAACCATTTTAATAATTCAAAAGGTGGATTGTCAATAGAAATTGAAGCAAGTTTTATTAATTGATTTGATATCAATGAGTTGGGCAGATGTTTTCTGATTTCCAGGAGCAGATTTCGCAATGTTTCAATTGCGTCCAGGCCCTTTGGAATTAGTAGCTCCTCCCATTTTTTACCCATTTTTTTGGCAAGACTTGCAAATTCAGTAATTGCCAGGGGGTGATAGAAATATCGTGACGCGATTTCTTCTAGTTGGTTTTGCGATGCAATGACCCCCATCGACTTGAGCAGATCCACGGCATCTGCCGGATCAAGACCCCTAAGTCCGGTATATTTTTCTTTTTCAGGTATGACTGGCAGTATTGACAATTTAACATTATCAAGCACTGCTGGAATTGCCCTGGAGGTGACGATCAGATGAGAGCCATTGTGTAAAAAAGAGCAATCGTCCAGAAATTTATCAAATCCCTCATATATTCCCGCTCTGCTTGAAGAGGTATATTTAGTTTCATCATCAGGACTATCGATACCAGCCCAACCTTGTAACCAGATTTCTGCCCCATCCAAAACTATCAATAGCGTGTGCTTCTGCATAATATCCATCAATTCTTTAAGTCTGCCTTCCCAGGTTGGTTCTTTGGGTTTGTTTGAATAATTCTCCTGAAAGTTTTCTAATGCAATGTCAAGCAGATGACTGAATGATGAACCACCCCTGTTTGCTGAAATCCAGATCCCAGCCATAAATGGTGAGTATTTAAGACTTTTTATTGTTTGAGCCAGCAGGGTGGATTTCCCCTGCCCACCCATGCCTATAATTACTATTATTGCAGGCTCTGGTAAAAAAATTGCTTCACGTAGTTGAGCAATTTCCTCTTGTCTTCCGACAAAATATGCAGGAGGAGGAGGAGGATCAATATATGTTATCGCTTGTTTATTCGGTATAGTTTTTATTCGATCAATGGCCTGATATATCTTTTCTTTTAATTGATCTTCAGTTGAAAATTCTACATATCCCCTGTCTTTTGAAAGTACTTCCTTTCTATAGCTGAGCTGTAAATCTCTTATATCCTCCGATTCTTCAAGAGAAGTGGAATACACATAATCATCAGAGGCTATAAAAACATAAATGGGTTTATTCAATTCACGTGAAATGTCATATTCGATCTGGGTATAAGAGCGACCAGGGTAATTGGAATCCTTGGGAATTACACCGAAATAATGCCCAATTATACAAATTACTGCATCACACGACCAGATTTTTTCATGTAGTTGTGCTTCGATCTTTCTGTGATCGGGTTCAAAAAAATCTTCAACTATCGGAAGTATCTCAAATTTATTCAGGATTTCTGTTACAATCTTCCGGCAACTTCCCAGGTCTTTCGTAGTGCTGCTTACAAATACCCTTTTATCATTCCGGTATTTAACTTGCAAGTCGTCCATCTTAACATCAGAATTTTAGGTTATCTGTGTTGAAATAACTTTTAATGACGCCTATGATGCTTCATTTCAATAATCATTGGACAAGGTACAAACTTTGGCATTTGTAAAAATAATAAAAAATAATCCGGAATCAGTAAACGTGGTGAGATAATATTTGTAGTTGAAAATAAATCAACTTCTGCAGAGTTGTGTTTAATTTCTTCATATGCACCTCCAGCATACGCTAAAGATTTTTTCTTGTTGAACCTGGCAGTATTTTTTTAAAACCCGTTGGGGTGTATATTCAACAATCAGCGGCTACTTTTGAAGCATTTTATTTCTTCATCATCGCATTGGCAATGAAGTTGGCAACACTATTAAAAGAAGTGTACGGATCGGTTTTTTGATAGATTAAATTCTGAAATTGCCTCAATGAGAAAGGCATTTCGCTATAATTCATAGCAGTTGTTAATGTAAAAATCCCTGCTTTGTCTTTTCTGCCCGAATGTATTTCATTTATAAAACTTCTCCATTCATAGGACATCCATCCCGAGTTAAAATATTCAGGTTTTGAACTTACAACCACCAGGAACCTCGCAGTGTCCAGTGCAGTATCAATAGCTTGTGCATAAGCACTTTCCCCCATTTGTTCGAGACTTTTGTTACTGGAAAAGACTTTCAGCCCATTATCGACCAGGAAATCAAAAAGTGCTCCGGCAATTTCTTCATCCTGAGATTTAAAACTAATAAAGACCTGGTATTCCTCGTTTGCGTCTTTGGCCATGGTTTTCCTGATTTCTTTCTTTTTCTCAAGATTTTCCTTCTCTGCTTGTAACCAATCAACATATCTTTCAACTATTTTCCTGGTAATCGGGCATAAATCAAATGGATTGTCACCTGCCGTAAATTCTTTTCGGCCGCCTTCTTCCCTGATATTCTGAACAGATTCCAGGTACTTTTCAACGATTTTCCCAAGTTGCCTGCTATCTTTTTTTTCACCATTATAAAAAATCAGATCCGGCCTGAAATCATGATTATTAATATTTTTAATGAACTTGTCGGTTTCAAAAAGCCCGATTATCCTGTTTAGTCTTTTAGGCCTGTTGTTGTCAACTGTTCTTACGACTTCACCGTCTAAAAGGCTGGCTTCCTCATCCAGTTTAATATAGGCGATTTTATCTAATTCGATGGCGTTATCACCAGGGGTTATATTTATGAAATACCCTTCTGAAGAATATCTATCGTGATCATCATGAATGATTATCCTGTCCGGACCATCGAACCATTTCAAAGGTGTCGATAATCGGATATATTGATCATAATTGATTTTGGTATCCTCGCTTAGAAGTTCAATTAGGTCATCCTGTGTGCCGCACATAACCTTTTCGTTATCAGCATCGATTATATACAAAATCTTCTTCTTATCGTCTTTGATTATGAGTTCCTCGCTGAATTCACGGTAAATCACGTATTCCGGCCTGTACAATTCTTCTTTATTATTGGAACCGCCGTTGGCAATATTCCAACCCACCGGAAATATGGTTCTGAGGAATAAACAGAAATACTCTTTATTTTTATATCTTACAATGGGAAGCACTCCGCCATTTGCATGTCGCAACGGGAAACCAGGATGTGTGAATTTATAAGAACGGATTCTATCATTTTTAACAAAATCCGAATATTCCTTCATGAATTCCTCTTTATGGCTGGGATTTTTATTCACAGCATGATGCAAGTCTTTTTTCAGGATCGAATCATTTATGCACTGATCATGACTTCCGAATCTGAGCTCCAGTATCACCCCAAAGTCTTTTTTAATCAGGGTGAATTCAGTGATCAGTACCTGAAGGAAACCTTTATAGGAGTCACGCAATTTTTTGATAAATGGCATATTGCCAGCTGGCTTTTCCATAGTAGATATTTTTCATTCACAATTATTCAGAATAAATATTATTTGTTTCTGTTTTAAGTGTATAATCACGGTTATTTACAAATGTCTCTCTCGCATCCGTCATTTCTTTTCTTCCCCGTATCAATAGCATCACCTTTACTACCCAACCCCCAAACCTCCTTTAACTCACCTATCTGCTTAATATCATAATCCCTGGTGCCTGCATCCAATTTGTAGAAGTCGATCAGGTTGTCGTGCTCTTTTGCTGAATCATTTCTCGCCGGATTGTAATTCCAGGCATAGTAATATTTGTTGGCTATCCAGCGCCGGTGCTCCATTTCGGCGAGCTGCTCAACAACTTTATCATCGTTAAGAAAACTAAAATCAACAACAGAAGTTTCAGGATCCCGGTAATGCGCAGGTTCTGTCAACTGGCCAACTGTGCGGAGCTTGATGAAGTTGTGCTCTACAACCGACCGGTTGTCGTCGCGGGTCTCTTCATCAAGAAGATGCCAGGGCAATAATGTCGCTTTTGGCTGAGGGATTTCCTTCTTTTCTGTTAAACTGGTCTCCACTTTGTTGATGTAGTCCGAAATAGCCCGTTTTAACCACCGGTGATGGGTAGCTATAGCGTGGTGATCAAGCATTTCATCAATGATATTTTCATGGGTCGCCACCTCCTTCATAATTTCAATGGTGAACAGGTTGCCGGAAGTACTCCTCGCTATTCCTGACATCACATCCCTGGTAAACCACCGGATAATAGGCGTCTGTTTGCCGAATAATTCGAGGGCTTTTACTGAATAAGAAGCCTGGTAGCGGTCGTTATCACTGCAGATGTAAATGATGTCAACTCCTGTCAATTTGTGCTCAACCAGACTGCCAGGCGTAAGATGATGAGGATTCAACTTTATGAAATCCAGGTCAATCATCTTGGTAATATTTTTGTGCTTTGTAAGGATTTTGTTCTCAGCAATATCGGAATCAAGGTTGAGCAAAGTTATCCGGGTGTTTTTACGGTTGATATAATGGCAGTTCTGAACACACTGCTTGAAAAGTTCTTCTCCCATCTGGCTGTAACCCAAAATCAGGATATGAATTGCGGGATCTTCACTTATTCTGACCGGTTTAAACCTGTCAGGAGGAAAATGACGAAAAACGTACCTGGCTGCAAGTTCATTGATATTAAATAACTTAACCGAATTGTCCTGCCTGTATTTTTCACACGGAATGGATGGATCGTATTTCTGCAGTTCTTCTTTTGCGCTGTCAAAATCATTTATCAAATCATGATGAACTGAACCGGCATCTGAAACTTTTTCTCTTTCATTTGCTAGCGTATAAAAGCGTTCAAGCATTCTCTGCAACTGACAATTCTGACGGTCAGGCACATTCGACATCTCCTGGCTGGCTGCGGCTTTTAAATTCCGGCTGTCGATGTTAGCTGCCATTCTGAGTGCTGAATTTCCGGCAGGAATATCCTTCAAAATAGACCTTACATGTCTTATTATGGTAAGGTTGCCGAAGTCGTCCCCGGTAAGGGCGTATAGGCAAGATGCATGTTCTATTCCGACTTTTTTCAGGATTTCCGGATCAAAGGCATTGCCTGCTATGATCCTGACACCCTGCTTCCTGAGCCGTTCCACGTTTTCGTTTTCAATATTGCTTTCTATGATGACCAGCTTGCGCTTGTTCTTAAAATTCTGAGCAATGGTGTTTCCCACTTCACCCAAACCGCAAAGAATGGTATGACCCGACATCCTTCTCACCCTGGTCAGGAAAAACCTGTCTTTTAATACCGACAGAAGCGCCAGCACAATGGTGTAGATTAGGGTGAAAATGGCCAGGAATCTTGCAGCGTTGTATAATACCCTGGTCATCACGGAATAGTCAGTACCCCGCTCGTAAAAGCGGTCGCCTGATTCCATGGTGAACAACTGGAATGAATAGTACAGCTTCCGGAGAAACGAATAATCAGGAAATACGGTGTCAAAGCTGATATATCCAAGAAAAACAGTGAGAACGCTCAGCACTATCAGGGTGATAACGCCAAAACTGAGTTTTTTGAAGTTTTCCATATTCCCAGGGATTCAGTAACTTGACAACCGCACTAAATTAATCAATTTAATGCCTGGATAATATGATTAAGAGGTTTTATACACCTCATATCCAATTTTACTCAAAAGCGTGGGGATATTATCTACCGGGCCATAATCGTATCCTTTTGTTTCGTCGTCCAGGTTCTCCCAGGCTGTAATGCAAGGGTTCAGCTTGGCCGCAATATCCTTATCGGGACCGTATTTCCATCCTTCAAGCAGGCGCTCGGCATTCCACCGGGCATGCTCCAGCTTTGCCAGCATGTCGTATTCTGCCTGATTAACATTTTCTTTGATGTTAAACGGCACCGGATTATCTTTTTTTCGGATAGATAAGTCAACGCGATTGAGGATATGTTCGTAAAAAGCGACCTGTTTGAGGTTTGAATGCCGGAGAGAAGGATCCAGCTTATTCCAGGGCATCAGCACCTTGAATTTGTTAATGTCATTTGCTTCAGGAATAAGCTCTTCCAGCCTTGTTAGCCGATAAAACTCATGCACCAGGGGTGCGAGTGTTTCGATCTCTTCCTGTGTAAGAATAGTTTCTGAAGTCTGATTCACCAGGGCCCATACAGTGAGCGGATCTTTTGGCAATTGCAGTAGATTGGGATGGTTTTTCCAGGTTTTTTCCTGGAGGAAGTTGGAAACAGCCCGTCCGCTGTTCAAGACCAGTCCCACCTTGGCCCCGAGCGATAGGGCTATACGGTATTCCAGCGTGGCAATCTCTCCCCCGTCAATGCCGATCAGGATTACATCAGCAGGATTTATTCCGTCATTGATCAGGTCAGCCCAGCAAACGAGGATGTCAAGAGCGGAAAAATCGCCCGAGTCTGTTTTGTAAAACCGGTCGTAAGCAGATGATTTTACGGCATTATCCGGCATGTTTTCCGGAAGATATGCAATCAGCTCGAAATCAACAGGAGCCTGTTTCTGCATCTCTGCCTTAACCTGGCCCACCATTCCCGGGATGCCGGCTGTGGTTCCCCCGCTGATGAGGGTACCATTGAAATTATGCATCAGCTCCCTGATGTAATCGCGGTAATCATTTGCCTTACTCTCATCCATTAACGAGGCGCCACCGGCTACAATGACCACCGGTGTTTTGAAAGGTTCTTTCCTGATATTAAAGATTTCAAGATAGTTTTTAGAATTCTCTTTCTCCGGGTTGTTTGCCGAAAGATACAAGACGATATTCAGGAAGAGTTGAATCTGGGTAGCCAGTTCGGCATCAAACCGCTTCAAACGTCCGGCAAGGGCTATTTCATCGGTAACGACCGTAAGACTTGTCAGGTAGTCGTTGTTTAATATCGTTTCTGCTGCATGAGCATAAGTCATAATGCAGGCTGACCTGTTACCGGATAAAAATTGGCACCTTCCGATGGCAAATAAGGCGGGAACTTTTTTAATGCCAATTTCCACCAGTTTTTTCAGTTTAGGAATTGCCTCGTCGATGCTTGCTTTGAAAAGACCCACGCTGTATTTTGCCATATCGGTGTTCCGCAGTACGACCGACTCCATCAATGCCACCAGGTAAAGCGGGTTGTCGGGCATGATATGATGCGCATTGCTGAAATACTTATGCATTTCCTCCTGCTCTTCTTCGTTTTGCTGCAAAAGCTTGCCATACCTGTAGAAGATGTAGCTCATCTCTTCTTCGCTGTCTTTCTTTATATCTATTGGCAGGCCATCCATTAATTTCAGACTGTGTTTGATGGCTTTAATACCATGTGAATACCCCTGAGACCTGAAATTGAGGCAATTCGAAAGCGTCAGGACCATACCATACTCAAACCATAGTTTAACATTAGTCAGAGGGTTAATTGGTTTATCCAACCAGCTTTTCAGCATTTCTCCAGCTTCGGCGCACTTGTCCATAACCCGGTAAACGTTTGAAAGCCTCAGAACATTCCGGGCACACTCATCGACATTACTTGCAAGAGCTATGATGAGCGATTTCAGTTTTTCAATTTCTTTGTCTGCTTTGGTTCTTTCATATTGTAATTCATACACCCTTGAAAGTGAATCAATATCTCTTGCCATGGTGCTGAAATCGTTGTCGGCATCTTCCAGGATGGCCGACAGGCGGGCTGCCTGCCGTCGCCAGTCTTCAGGAATATTGAGGTTGGTCTTGTATATCCGGTCGTGCGAAATATCGGCCCAGACGTGTTCGGCAAGGGTGCGCACCTGGATCTCGGCTTTTTTGTTTTTGAATTTTTCGTCTACCGGTATATCGAGGATGAAATCTTTTTTAGGTGTAACGATGTAATGAATGGAGCGGTAGCCAAATTCGTTCACATTCAGCCGCGATTTGGCATCGAGGCTGTTGGCTTCATCGATCTCAAAATTATCTTTGATGAAAGAGCAGATCTTTTCGACATGGCTGTGGAAATGAACGATGACCCTTGCCCCGCAGAGGTCGGTGAGTTCGGTAAGCGGGTCAAGATACTTATCCTTGCTTATAATTTTGCCTGCAAAACTTGAAACGGTCTTAGCCCGTGACTGGACAAGCGCCAGGAATCCGAATTTTTCAGCGGCTCTGGTCAAAATTGAATCAAGCAGCTTTGCAAATTCAATGTAATCGGGTCTGATTTTCTCATAATCAGCAATAAAGCCCTTCTGATTTTCGATGGGGATACTCATCTTTGAATTATTTTAAGCGTTGAAGATATCCGGTTTTTCATTTCATCGGCCATAACCGGGTTAATTTCAGTGGCATATGGCAGAATGTAATTTTCAGTTTCGGCGATATAATTTTTGATGAATTCTAAGTCTCCTGCCAATGGCAAAGCGCTGAGGTTTGAGATCCTGTCGGCCAGTTTAAGTATTTTAGCCTGTTCAGAACCCCGCAACATGATGCGCAAAAGGAATTCACTTTTAGTCTCTTTAACTCCCTGGATTACAAGCTGACTCACTTCTTTAACAAGATTAAGCACTTCCGCACCATCCTTATCAATAGTCCGAATTTCATCAAAACCCTGAAACCCGATCCTTTCGCCATCTTCAATGATATCATGGATCAGTGCGGCTTTCAGTAACACCGGATCGGCATAGCCATATTCGAGCAGGATGGCGAGGGTTTCCACCTGGTGGCGGAACATATTGCCACCGCCTTTTCGCTGTTTGGCGGCGAGTTTCAGGGAGTAGGGGAGGTAAGGGGAAAGGGATGAGTTAATCATGTTCAAATTTCCGGGTTGGTTTTCCGATCTTTCTTCTCCAATGTATCCGGGTAGATTCCTCTTCCTACTACGCGGAGGCATTCAGGAATAGCTAAAATCATAAATACATCTTTTTTCTGCTCATCGGGCAACAATTTATCCCATGGAACCAGATCTGGATGCTCCTTCTTTATCCTATCTTTTTTTCCATGCTCAATAGGAGTGGGCTTCCAACCTGACAGCCATTTTTCAGCAAACCATCGGTTATGTTCCATCTTGGAAAGTAATAGTATCCATTCCCTCAAATCGGTAATAGGAGTTTGGCCTTTTCGTAAATCTGATATAACACAACCGATTGCCCTTATTTTAACCGGGATGTGATCGGCAAACTGCCGGTTTGAATCTTTTAAATCTTCACTTAATTCATCCCAAGAATTATCAAAATCAGTTTCAGGCTTATCATTATTCTCAGGTAAGTTTTTCTGATAATGTTTATTTATTTGAATGGAAAGAATATCCTGTTTTTCATGTAATAAAGTTTCAATATAAACTGCATCTTCAATCATTCCAAACGGAATGATCTGTGGTGCGGGGACATCAATTGGCTTCTTCGGAGAAAAGATCATAGCCAGCCCGCGGTTGCTGTTCTGATATGTTAAAATCCGGGGTTTCCGCTCCTGAACAAGCTTACCAAGCCGTGAGGCAAGAACAAAATTGAGATTATCATTAGCAATATTTGTTTCATCTTTACTACGACTATTCTCATAACAGAATGCATAGGTGATGATTTTGTCTTTTGCGACTTCCGGTAAACATAATTCTGCCATTTTTCCCAAATATTCTGAATCTTCAGGAGTCAGATTGATCAGGGAATGAACTACACAGAATCTTGGATCCACCGGATGCCTGCGTATAAAATCTGTCCACTTTTTATCTGCTTCAGCATCAATAATAGCAATATTCACCGGTCTTTCATTGGCATAGTGGCCTACCTTCAAAGCCTGAAGTGTCAGTGTTTCGCCCATCTGATCAAAACCTGCAATGATCAAAAGGACTTCATCAAGGCTGCTGGCAGCAATGGGTTTGTAATCAAAAAAATATGTTTCATGTGCCTTACGGGCACTTACAGTAAAAATATCTAATCCTCTGATATTGATTTCATATAATGGATTCTTGTCGCGCAACAAATAATGAGATTCAATTTCAGTTCTGATCTTTTGGTCCATGATAAATAACCAGCAGCTTGTTTGTTTATGATACTCGGGGGCTGGCTGACTATTTTTTTTCAATCCGCAAAACATTTCATCAAGTTTAAAAGCAATAGAGATATTTGTGCTATCCTCAGAGCAAACGGCAAATATGCGGGATGCCCTGCTGAATTTTGCTCTTTTCAGGTATTTTTCTTTTCGTGCATCGCCGATGATAACTGGAATGCCTATTGAATCTGCTTTACGAAGGGATTCAGTCCGGCCCCTGGTTTCAATAGCGACAACATGTAGTCCTTCTTTTTTAAACTGATAGGCTAACCTGAGGCCAATTTGCCCAAGTCCGCAAATAATCACATGATTACGGTATAATCCAAGTCCAAGAAGCCTGATCTCATCTTTAAACAATTTGAATATGAAAAAAAAGACAGACATCATGAAAACCGATGCTGCCATCCAACGTCCGATCTCCATTGCCCAGTTGACATGTTTATCAAAATGCGGTGTGTGTAAAATAAACATCTGAAGCGTATGATAAATCACATTCCCAAAATCCACAGTAACATTCTCTTCTCTTTCATACATCAAGAGCCCATAGATGCCAAAAATAAAAGCCAATACGGTTAACAAGCTGAAAATCCACCATCTCCAGCCATATAAGCGTTCATAAAATGAAATATTAATTTCTGTTGACATGACTTTAAATTATTGATTTATACTTATGATCAAATTTACTTATTAAAAAGCTCCGGTACCATTTTTCCAATCGCATACTTATTTATATTTTATTTCCTCCAGTTCCACCTATCGTTCCCGGCATAAACGGTGCAATTCCGGCCAGGTGTGGGTCATCAGCGCATTGCGCTCTTCAATCATATCATGGAAAGTGGAGGAAATGAAGACGCGGATGGAGCGCTGTCAGGATTGGGTTGCACCTAAGGTTTTAACTCCGCTGCGGACATTTCATCCACAGGTTTGAGATTAGCTTTGGGATCAGGTTGAAGTTGAGATTCAGGTCTGCTTATTATTTCCTTTGATTGATCAGGCAAGTCCTGTTCCTGATTTTTCGGTTTTTTGTCTAAATGACGGTTCCGGAATTTCATAACTTGGCTTTTAATAATAAAAGATAATACTCTCTGACTTTAAAAACAAGAAATGATAAAGAGCATACTTTTTTACCAGTGTTATAATGCTATTCTTCAAAAAACTCTGGTGCAATTTTTCTCAACTGAGCATCAATTTGTTCTTTATTCCACCCCATTTTCTTTAGCAATAGAGCATAGTTATTTACTATAGTATGTTCGTTTGGGTGAGGATATCCATTAATGCGAGCATACCTGATAAGAATTTCCACACCACTTAGCATTAGTGTTTCGGCCTCTTTTAAATCGTTCTTCCCTTGAAGTAATTGTGCGAGGTTGTTGAGACTGGTTGACACGTTCGGATGATCTTTCCCAAAAGTCTCTTTATCAATTTGAAGCGATCTTCTATAAAGCGGCTCCGCTTCGTCCAAGCGGTTGGTGTTATGATACAAAGTAGCGAGGTTGTTGAGATGTCTAGCCACATTCATGTGATTTTCCCCAAAGATATCTTCAGCAATTTTAAGTGCTCTTATCAACAGCGGTTCCGCTTCGCTCATACGGTTGGTGTTTAAATACAAACTTGCGAGGTTGTTGAGATCTATTGCCATGTTGGGGTGATTTTCTCCAAAGTTATCTTCCGTAATTTTAAGCGCTCTTATCATCAGTGGTTCCGCTTCATTCAAGCGGTTGCTGGTTTTTAGTAGAAGTGCGAGGTTGTTGAGATCTCTGGCCACGTTGGCATGATCTTGGCCAAAGTTCTCTTCATCAATTTGAAGCGCTTTTCTATACAGTGGCTCCGCTTCCCCAATGCGGTTGGCTATTTTTAGCAAACGTGCTAATCCGTTGAGTATAGTTGCCACTGTCGGGTGATTTGTCCCAAAGCTCTCTTCATTAATTTTAAGTGCTCTTCGATAAAGCGGTTCCGCTTCCCCCAAGCGATTGGTGTCAGTAAGCAATTGTGCTAATCCATTGAGGATATTTGCCACTTCTGGGTGAGCTTCACCAAAACTCTCTTCATTAATTTTAAGCGCTCTTCGATAAAGTGGCTCTGCTTCGCCCATGCGATTGGTGTCAGCAAGTAATTGTGCAAGTCCGTAGAGTATAGTTGCCACTTCCTTGTGTTCTTTTCCAAAATTTTCTTCTTTAATTTTAAGAGCTCTTCTATAATGCGGCTCCGCTTCGTCCATGCGGTTGGTGTCAACGAGCAATTGTGCGATGATGATGAGGTCTTTAGCAACGTTTGGGTGATCTATCCCAAAACTCTCTTGATCAATAATTAACACTTTTTTCATCAACGGTTCTGCATCTGCCAATCTATTAGCAGCCAAAAACAGTCCTGATAAATTTTGGAGTCTAAGAGATACTTTGGTGGAATTCGATCCGAAACTCATTTCATCAATTTGTAATGCACGTTTTAAAAACTTTTCTGCTTCAACAAATCTGTTCGTTTTTTTAAATACCTGTGCCAAATTATTAAGGTCTCTGGCAACATAAGGATGATTTGGACCTAAGCTGCTTTCATCAATAATAAGCGCTCGATTCAACGCAGTTTCAGCATCTTTCAGTTGGTTTGTATCCATGAGAATCAAGGCTATATTATTTAATCCTATAGCAAAACTGGGATGATTCGGTCCAAAACTCTTTTCATCAATAATCAATGCACGCTCCATGAGTTGCTCTGCTTCTGCCATTCTGTTTGTGATCTTTAGTAACCATGCTAGGTTATTTAGAGCTATGGCGACATTGGGATGATCCATTCCAAAAATATTTTCGGTAATTGTAAGTGCACGCATCATCAGCGGCTCTGATTCATCAAGTCTTCCGAGATCCTGCAACAAGCTAGCAAGATTGCCTATACATATGGCAAAATAAGAATGATCGGGGCCAAAGTTCTTTTCTGTAATTATCATTGCACGTCTCATAAGTGACTCAGCTTCAGTCGTTCTTTTTGTTTCTATAAGCAAAGCTGCTAGGTTATTGAGATTGATAACTATTTTTGGATGATTTAGTCCTAGGCTATTCTCATCAATATTAAGTGAGCGCTTCATTAAAGATTCAGCTTCACTATACCGATTAGTTCTTTCTAATAACTGTGCTAAATTATTAAGAATTATAGTTATGTTAGGATGATATTTTCCAAAACTCCCTTCATAAATTTTAAGTGCTCTTCTAAAAAGCGATTCTGCTTCTTCAAGTCTGTTGGTGGCTAGTAATAAAGTAGCGAGAGTGTTGAGATCTCTTGCCACTATCGGGTGATCTTTCCCCAAGTGCTCTTCATCAATTTTATATGCCCTTTTTATCAGCGACTCTGCTTCGCTCAGTCTGTTGGTGGCTTGTAGTAAAGCAGCGAGATTGTTGAGATCTCTTGCCACTGTCGGGTGATCTTTTCCTAAGTAATCTTCATCAATTTGTAGATTGAGGTTAAAAAGAGGTTCAGCGTCATAATGAAGCGAAGCATTAGATAGAAAAAATCCAAGCGCATTGGCTGCATAGGAGATTTGTTCAAGGCTTGTCCCTTTCTGTGCAATCCATGCGTTAAGGGAGTCTAAATATGATTTTCCCATGCTCCTTTCTTCGTTTATGCAAACCCAATAACTGCGTAGTTCATCTTCATCCCGCTTGAGTATCTCAAGAAAACAGTCAATATCGAGCAAGCATTTACGGAGGCGTTCAAATAACTCGGATTGCCTTAGCAACCAAGGGAGTTCGTTGCAACTGCGGGCAGTGGGCGGAATAGCTTCAAAATAATCAGCCAGAGCTGTCCGAAAAACAACTTTTTTATCAAGATCTGGTAAAAAAGCTGCTTCAACAGATGCGCGAAGGAAGTCGTGGGCAAAATTCAGGATACCGCCACGGTCTACAAGTCCTTCTTCCAGTGCAGCACGCAGGGGTGCCCAGGTAGCAAGAGGTAATTGGGGGAGGTGTGAGGGCCGCAGCAATTGTAAAAGCTCTGCCTCAGTAAGCCCACGTCGTGCAGCCCATATCAGCCCCAGCGCTTCGCTCACCAAACCTTTACGGTCTTTCTCATAGTCTTTCTGGTAGCGGGCAAGCACTTTGCCCAACAAGGTTGGGATATCCTTTGCGGCAAGGTAATCATCTAAACGTTCATCTAATTTGTCATGAGTACCAGTGACCCTGAGTTCATCTAACAGGATTTTCAAATAGAGAGGATTTGCAGCAGCAGGTTCCGCAGAGAGACGGTCGAGGCGGGGATCATCAAGTTTTTTCCCAAAACGAGCAAGATAATCTTCAATCATTCTCCGGCGCTCATCCCTGGTGAGCGGTTGGATGCAGTGTTTTGGCCAGGCCCTTTTTTCCAGGACATCCATGGAATCTCCGGGTAAGGTGGAAACAATAAGCCTTAAAGCCCCGGTAATCGGATGTTCCGGCAGCCATCCCAACAACCTGCCATGGTCTTTGTCTTCCAACTGGTTGAGGGCATCGAGCACAACAATGAAACTAATCCCATCGTGTTCTGCTTTTATACGCGCTTTAGAAAGCCAGAGGTAGAAATCTCTCAGGATATCATCATTGGTTTTGGGCAATTCTTCTGTATCATTGGTCCAGCGTTTTATTTCAGCCATCAGGCGGGTTATCAGTCTCCAGTGCACGGCACTATCGGACGTTCCGCCAATATAATGCTGGAAGATGAAATCTTTTGGATGGGCCATGCGCCAGCGGTCAATCCAGTTGGCCAGCAGGGCTGACTTTCCGCTTCCGGAGTCACCCAGCAATACCAGTGGAGTTCCTTCACCGGAAGCATGGTGATCTAATGCCTCGTAATAGTCAGGGCGGCCAATGTAAGTGCGGCGGCGCATTTCGGCAAAAGCTTCGTGATCACGAGCTTCGCGGTCGAGCGGGTCGGGGATGTCTTCGATCGGGAATTGCTTATCAATCGCATCATGAAGTTGCTTCAAAACTATTAACGGAAGTGAATCCGGATCGGGATAAGTTTCATGCAGCGGGATGTTTTTTGCAGCACAGGTTTTCCGTATCCTATCCTTCAATTCTTTCTGCTTATCTGCTTCGTCTGGAGTTTCGGAAAGAAAATCGGCACCTTTTCCCTTTGCATATTCCGGATTGCGGAAATAGAAAAATACACGCCCGGCCATTTCGGGCTTGTTCAGAACACCGTGAAGGATTTCCAGTTCAGTGACACTCTTGCCATGAAGATCCCTGAGCCAGGGTTGCTCTTCTTTAAGGTCGGCGGTAAAAGCATCATCGCCAGGCACCCAGCCATAACGCTCTCCAAGCAAGCCAATAAAGAATGGACGGCAGGCACGGATTTCATCCAGGCATAATTTAAGCGTCTCTTTGCGGGTACTTTGCTCCTCGGCGATGCCCCAGCGCAGGTCAACTTCCACCAGTTCCACATGCCGTTCCCGGCAGAATCGTCTCAATTCCGGCCAGGTGTGGGTCATCAGTGCATTTCGGTCTTCAATCATATCCCTGAAAGTGGAGGAAACAAAGACGCGAATGGAGCGCTTTTCAGGATTGGGGTGCACCTCAGGTTGTAACTCCGCTGCGGACATTTCATCCACAGGTTTGAGATTAGGTTTGGGATCATGTAAAGACTGAAATTCAGGTTCACTTTTTATTTCCTTTGATTGATCAGGCAAAACTTGTTCCTGATTTTTCGGTTTTTTGTCGAAAAGAAGTTTGAAGAATTTCATGACCTGGCTTATTGTTGTTAAAGATAGTAAACTATGACACTGCAAACCTGATGATGACTGATTTTTATTTTAATATTATCCTTAGTGTTTCTTTCATCCGACCCAGAAAATGGTGCTGATTCAGATACCAGGTCTATATTCAGACCCTGTCATGCCCTTCTGATACCGACAGGTCTTTTTCTCCGGAAACCTGGCAGCGTTCGCAGAAACTGTCAGGGTTTAATTACTAACAGAATTTGTAAGTGTTTAAATGGAAGAAACAATCTATTCCCTATCCCCCTATTTATACGAATTTTAAATTAATGGTATCTTGCTTTAAAGCAAAGGATTTCTTCCTGAAAAGTCAGGAATGAATATTACTTTTGTCGAAATTATAATATAAAAACTTAATTATGAAAAAACTTATACTCTTTTTATTTATCTCCTTGTTTACCAGCATACTTATGGCTCAGACCGACTGCTCTGACCTGATCATTTCCGAGTATGTCGAAGGCTGGAGCAATAACAAGGCAATTGAAATTTACAATCCCACCGTTGCTACTATTGATCTTTCTGCGTACCGGTTAATCAGGTGGTCTAATGGTGATGAAACAGTAGACCAGGATTCCAGGTATGTGCTGCCTCTTACCGGAACTATCGCATCATATGGCGTGATTGTGATCATCGAGGATACGAATGTCGCAGGGATGGATACTGCTATCTATGCTGGTTTGAAACAGCGTGCCACATATCTGGCGCCAGGGGATTATGAATCAGGAGAACAGGGATGCCGTGTGGTTTTCTGGAATGGCGACGATGCGATTTCATTACAACATTTTATCAGTAATACCTGGACTGACATTGATATTTTCGGTGAAATAGGCGTGAGACCTTTAAACTGGCAAGGAACTACCGATCCTGTCGGAGCATGGGATGATGACCCGCCTTATGCTGACGGCCAGGGGAATTACCTCACCAAAGACCAGACCCTGGTTCGTAAACACAGTGTGAAAAAGGGGATTAACCGCGATGCAATGAATCTATACGGAACAAACAGCTTTAACACTCTGGCCGAATATGATTCGCTGCCTAATAACTTTTTCGATAGCCTTGGATCCCACCGTTGTGATTGCAACATTTTATCGGTCGATGAAAGAACAGGTGAATTATCGGCAGAAATTTACCCTAATCCTACTATAAGCCAAAGTGTTTCCATCAGCACTGATGTGGAAATGACACGCATCCAACTATTGAGTTTATTTGGTCAACTGATTGATGAAAAACTGGTTAGCGGTCGCCATACCAGTTATACTCTGCCGGAAGGTCTGGGCAATGGAATTTATTTTATCAGAATCTATGACGATAAAAACAGACCGGCATCCAGAAAATTGATGGTTTATTGATCAGGTATCCTATGTTAAAAAGAGAATCTGTTTTCTGGTCAAAGATTAACCGGCAAGGGAAAGAAATACTGATTTTAATCCTCTTTTTCAGTCCGTTTTGCCTGTTGGCACAGAGCGGAATAATAAAGGGAACCATTAAAGATGCCAATAACGGAGAAGCCCTGATCGGAGTGAATGTGGTTTATTCTCCTGGTAAAGGTACCGTAACAGGTATTGACGGTTCTTACCAGCTGGAATTGCCTTATGGTAATTATGAATTACAGGTGTCTTATGTCGGTTATGTTAGCCAGGCGAGCCGGATTGTCGTTAACGCACCTGCATTAACCCTGGATTTTGCTTTAAAAAACATCACGCTCTCAGAGGTTGAAGTAGTTGCAGACCTTGCACGGACACGTGAAACTCCGGTTGCATTCTCAGCTATCTCACCTATTAAACTGGAAGAAGAACTTGCTTCACAGGATATTCCATTGATCCTAAACCGCACTCCCGGGGTATATGCAACACAACAGGGTGGAGGTGACGGAGATTCCCGGATGAATATCCGCGGATTCAACCAGCGGAATATTGCCGTGATGGTGGATGGTATCCCGGTCAACGATATGGAAAACGGCTGGGTTTATTGGTCTAACTGGTTCGGACTGGATGCCGTGACCCGCAACATTCAGGTTCAGCGGGGTCTGGGAGCTTCCAAGCTGGTCACACCTTCTGTCGGGGGCACGGTGAATATCATCACTAAAAGCATAGAAGATGAGGCAAAATTCTCCGTGAAACAGGAATACGGAAGCAACGCTTTCCTTCGCACAAGTATTGGTTGGAACAGCGGTCAGCTTAAAAACGGATGGGGTGTTACCCTGGCCGGTTCTTATAAAAGAGGCGACGGTTGGGTCGATGGGACGTGGACCGAAGGCTGGTTTTATTTTGCCCGCATTGATAAAAAACTTGGAAAACATTTAGTCAGTCTGTCTGCTATAGGAGCACCGCAAAAACACGGACAGAGGTCATATAAAAAATCTATCGCTTTCTTTGATAAGTCTTATGCAGCCGAACAGGGCGTCGACACTACCGGTTTGCCGGCTTCCCACGGTATCAGATTCAATGAGAACTGGGGCTACCTGCAGCGTGAAGGAGGAGACAGGGAATTGCTTTCTGAACGGAAGAATTATTATCACAAACCCCTGATAAGCCTCCGGGATTTCTGGAATATAAGTAAAAAGGTATATTTATCAAATATTTTGTATGTTTCGCTCGGAAAAGGCGGTGGTACAGGCCCTGCAAAGTCTGATAAATATGGAACACCAAGCAGTTCTACATTCCCTATCGATGATGCGACAGGACAGATCAATTTTCAATCGATTTATGACCTGAACCATGATTCCGATGATGGAAGATCAAGAGGGATTCTGCGGAGCAGTGTGAATGACCACTACTGGTATGGGTTCCTTTCAACAGTTAATTACAAGATCAATGAGCTTTGGGAATTTTCGGGAGGTATTGATCTGAGGACTTACAGGGGTGAGCACTATATGACCGTTTATGACCTGCTGGGCGGGGATTATTTCCTGGATAATTCCAATCAGAATACCGGGGATATTATCAGGAAAGAAGGCGACATTATCCAATACCATGACAGAGGTCTTGTTCGTTGGGGAGGTGTCTTTGGATTACTTAAATGGCGTAGTGGCAACTGGTCGGCTTTTGCCAATCTTTCCGGTTCGTACAATGGTTATAAACGCATCGATTACTTTATTCCAAAAGAGCTCCAGGTTGGTGATACTACTCTTTTTATAGGGTATAACGACACTGTTTATTATTCCGGACAGATGTACACAAGTGAATCGAAAGGATTGGAAGAGAATCAGACCCCATGGAAATGGTTCCCCGGTTTTACTATTAAAGGAGGAGTAAATTATAATGTGAGCGAACGTTCGAATTTCTTCTTAAACCTTGGTTATCTGACAAAGTCCCCCCGGTTTAACAATGTTTTCTATTATGACAATATAGTATTCACCAACCCGGAAAATGAAAATGTGACGGCGTTTGAGCTGGGCTATAGCTACTACAGCAAGAAGATATCCCTGGATGTGAACGGATACCTGACATTGTGGAAAAACAAACCTGCTGACCGCACTTCAACCTTTGTCGATCCGGTTGAAGACATAACTTACCAGGTCAACATCAATGGGATGAATGCCCGCCATATTGGTATTGAAGCCGAATTCAACCACGATATTACAAAGTCGCTTTCTTACAACCTGATGTTATCGGTCGGTGACTGGATATGGACTTCTGAAGATACTGCCAGGGTTTATGTCAACAACCAGGAGGCTTCCAAGCTCTATTTTAACGCTAAAGGTATTCATGTTGGTGATGCCGCCCAGGCTCAATTTTCAGGAGGCATCCGTTGGGAGATTATCAGGGATCTTTATGTCTCCGGATCAGCTACCTATTTCACCAGGTATTTCTCCGAATTTGATCCAATCAGCCTTTCTCCCGATATCAATCCGAATTACCTTGATGAAAACGGAAACCCCAGAGAATCATGGCAAATACCGAATTATGCATTATTTGATATCAATGCAGGATATACACTTAAAATCAAAAAAGTTTATGTCGATTTCAGGGGATCAGTTTTAAATTTGCTTGACACAGAGTACATCTCCGATGCCCAGAACAACGATACTTACAGTTCATCCACACAGTCTTTCGATGCACAATCCGCCGGCGTGTTCTTTGGCCTGGGCAGGAGGTTTAATCTGTCGATGAAAGTATCGTTTTAAGTATAGAGCATGAAGCATGAAGCATGAAGCATGAAGCATGAAGCATGAAGCTTGAAGCTTGGAGCTTGGAGCTTGGAAATTTTAATTTTTAATTTTTTATTTATATGAAAAGATCTTTACTCGTACTTTTTGCATTTATTGCTCTGACAATCAGTGCATTTTCGCAGGCTAACATCGCCGAAGCAAGGACTTATGCTGTGGGCTCAACAGTGACTGTAACGGGGACTGTCATAAACGGACCGGAATTAGGGGTCATCCGTTATATCCAGGATGAAACAGCCGGTATCGGCATTTATGATACCGATGTTTCTGATTTTCAGCGCGGCGATCTGATTACCGTTACCGGTAAAGTGGAAAGCTACAACCAGTTGCTTGAAATAGGGACTTTAACGGCTTTTTCGGTCAATTCCTCAGGTAATCCTTTGCCAACACCGCAATTGATCCTGATCAATGATTTTGGCGAAAGCCTGGAAGGTGAGATCGTGAGGCTAAACCAGGCTCAGTTTGTAAATGCAGGTGGTACTTTCAGCGGAAATACCAACTATAATGTTACATCAGGTGGGGAAACCGGGCAGGTCAGGGTCAATACAGGCTCCAACCTGGTGGGTCAATTAATTCCGACGGCTGAAGTGGACCTCGTCGGGATCATGAGCCAGTATCATTTCAGTAATCCAAATTTGGGCTACCAGTTCCTGCTCAGGAATACTGATGATATTGTATTGGGACAAACGATCGCGATGACATCGTCCGTCGAGGTTTCAGGTCTGACAACGGCAGGATTTTCTTTATCCTGGAAAACCAGCCTAAATGGGACCAGCCAGATGTTCTACGGTTATACACCAGCATTTGAACTGGGTGTAATTACCGGGCCAGGGTCGGCTGATACGGTGCATACGGTAACCCTTGGTGGTGCGGCACCTTCTACATTGTTCTATGTTATGGCGTTTTCGGTCAAAGGAAGTGATACAGCCTTCTCTGCAACCCGTGCTGTCGTTACTTCTTCGGCTTCTACTGGTGATATGAAAGTTTATTTTACTTCTACCGTCGACAATTCGGTTTCTACCGGTACCAATGCCATTCAACTTGATAATGCTGTCGATGACACGCTGATCAATTATATTAACAGGACCAAACAGACCCTGGATATCGCCATTTATAACTTTGGTATAGATGGCATTTCCAATATTGCTTCTGCTGTGAACGTCGCCTATAACAGGGGTGTCAAGATCAGGATAATTGTCGACGGAAGTACCGCAAACCAGGGTATCGAAAGCCTTAATCCCGATATTCCAAAGCTCGCCAGCCCTACAAGTGTTGATTTTGGTATTATGCACAATAAATTTGTCGTGATGGATGCTTTTTCCGATGATCCGAATGATCCAATTGTATGGACCGGTTCTACCAACTTTACGTCCGGTAATATTAACACGGATGCTAATAACGTGATCATCATCCAGGACAAGAGCCTTGCCATTGCTTATACGCTTGAGTTTGTGGAGATGTGGGGTTCTGCCGGTCCTGATCCTAACCAGCCAAATTCACGTTTTGGATTTAACAAACTTGATGATACCCCACATGAGTTTATTATCGGAGGAAAATCTATATATTGCTACTTTAGTCCTTCTGACGCAGTAAACCAGCAAATTATCAATACTATACAAACTGCAAACAGCGATATTCTTGTCAATACCATGCTCATTACCCGTTCGGATTTAGGGTATGCCTTACGTGATGAAATACAGATCGGAATCGCAACCAAAGTGATTGTCAATACCGAAGGAGAGTGCAGCGAAACGGTGTTAAATACGTTGAAACCAGTATTGGGAAGCTCTTTTAAGGTTTTTGGCGAATCCGGCATTTTACACAATAAATTAATGATCGTCGACCAGTCAAATACCAATTCTGATCCGCAGGTGTTTACCGGTAGCCATAACTGGAGCGCCAGCGCCAACGATAAAAACGATGAAAACACCCTGATCATCCATGATGCCACCATCGCCAATATCTTTTACCAGGAATTTATGGCCCGCTGGGCACTTGGCGTTCCTCTCGCGGTGAACGAAACTGACCTGACCAAATCATCCCTGGTATTCCCTAATCCTTCTACAGGCCAATTTACGGTTCAATTCAATGAAAAAATGCAAGGCCCCGTAAGTCTGAATATTTATAACCGTATCGGGCAATTGATTTACCAGGCTAATGAAAGAGTTACCCCGGGATCAGAACTCAAGCTGAATATAAGTGATATAGATAACGGTATATATTTCCTCGAAGCCAGAGGAACTAACATTCGTTTCAGCGAAAAACTGATAATCATACGTTAATTTAAATATAACTTTCTGTTAATTCGTTACTGTAGAGTTAAATATTTTGTTAATTTGCACCAACATTCTGATTTATAAACAAAAAGCATAATCTGTGTCAGATAGTTTAGTCATAATCCCTACTTATAACGAAAAGGAGAATATTGAAAAGATTATCCGGTTCGTTTTCACATTACCGAAAGTTTTTCATGTGCTGATCATCGAAGATGGTTCACCTGACGGCACGGCTGATATTGTCAAAAAGCTCATGAAGGAATTTCCTGACAAGCTCTTTATTGAAGAGCGGAAAGGGAAGCTGGGCCTCGGCACGGCATATATACACGGATTCAAATGGGCACTTGCCAGAACCTATGAAAATATCTTCGAGATGGACGCCGATTTTTCACATAATCCTGCTGATCTGGTGAAAATGTATAACGCCTGCACCGCGCAAAATGCCGACCTTGTTGTAGGATCAAGGTATATCCGGGGTGTGAATGTGGTGAACTGGCCTATGGGAAGGGTACTGATGTCATACTATGCATCGGCTTACGTGCGCTTTATCACCGGCATGAAGGTGCGTGATACCACTGCCGGCTTCGTTTGCTATACCAGAAAAGTGCTGGAAGCTATCAACCTCGACCGGATCCGCTTTATCGGCTATGCTTTTCAGATTGAGATGAAATATACCGCCTGGAAACTCGGATTCAAGATATTTGAAGAGCCCATCATTTTTACTGACCGGACTGAAGGCACATCGAAAATGAGCTCTGGAATTTTCAAGGAAGCTATATTCGGTGTCATCAGCCTGCGATTAAGAAATATCAGAAAGATCCATAAAAAGATCTAGAGCCTCACCCCCTGGCCCCCTCTCCAATTGGATAGGGGGAATAGGGGGCAGGGGGGTAAAGGGGGTGAGGCTGCGAACTAACATAAGAATCAAATGCCAGGCAACTTTTATATTTATAATGCCCGGATCGTTAATGATGGCGAAATTTTTAACGGGGGACTGATCATCCGGAACGGTCTGATCCATAAGGTGATCAGGTCGGAAGCCCCGGTTCTGCATTCGGAAGAAATCAAAGGCATGCCATCCCTGGATGCAGGTGGAAAATTCCTGATCCCTGGCGTTATCGATGACCAGGTGCATTTCCGTGAACCGGGACTTACGCACAAAGGCGATATTTACACCGAAAGCCGCGCTGCCGTTGCCGGGGGTGTGACCTCTTTCATGGATATGCCCAATACTAACCCCCAGACTCTCACACAGAAATTGCTGGAAGAGAAATACCACCTTGGCTCGGAGAAATCGATTGCCAATTACTCCTTCTATATGGGGGCATCGAACGATAACCTGGATGAAATCCTCAATACCGATCCGTCAAATGTTTGTGGATTAAAAGTGTTCATGGGCGCATCGACCGGAAACATGCTGGTCGACAATCCTGAAACACTGGACAACATCTTCAGTAAAGTGAAATATTTGATAGCTGTTCATTGTGAAGATGAGCCGACCATCAGGAGCAATATGGAGCACTACCGCGAGATCTACGGTGAGGATGTGCCAATGTTTGCCCATCCGCTTATCCGGAGCGAGGAAGCCTGCTACAGGTCTACAGCCCTGGCTGTTTACCTGGCTAAGAAATACGATACCCGCCTGCATGTGCTTCATTTGTCGACTGCGCATGAAATGGCCTTGTTCAGCAACGACCGGCCCCTTGACGAAAAAAGGATAACATCTGAGGTTTGTGTGCATCACTTATGGTTCTCAGATAATGATTACCGTTTACTTGGCAACAGGATCAAGTGGAACCCGGCGATCAAATCAGCTCACGACCGTGAATCATTATGGAAAGCCTTACTGGAAAATAAAATCGATGTGATTGCCACTGACCACGCCCCTCATACCCTGGAAGAAAAAGCAAACAAGTATTTCAAGGCGCCGTCGGGAGGACCGCTGGTTCAGCATTCACTACCGGCCATGCTTGATTTTTACCGGAAGGGGAGGCTAAGTCTGGAAAAAGTGGTCGAAAAGATGTGCCATGCCCCGGCGGAGTGTTTTCGCGTCGACCGGCGCGGTTATATCCGGGAAGGCTATTGGGCAGATTTGGCACTTATCGATCCTGACCAACAATGGAAAGTTTGTTCTTCCAATATCTATTATAAATGCGGATGGTCTCCTTTTGAAGAACATACCTTCGGTTCCACAATTACCCATACTTTTGTCAATGGAAACCTGGTATATGAGTCGGAACCGCAACTTCTTGATAGCCATTTTAATGAAACAAGCAGAGGTATGAGGTTGAAATTTAATCGATAATAAGTTAAAAGCATGAGAAAAACTTTATTTTTATTGGTCATCTTATTCCTGGCATCCTGTGAGCAGAAATTGCTGGAAAGAGTTACTGAAACTTACCCGGATGGGAAACCCAGCAGGGTTCAATATTATACACCGGGAGCAGAGAACAGTTATATGGCCCGGGAAGTGTTTTATTACCAGAATGGACAGAAGAAAATGGATGGGTATTATAACCAGGATAATAAAAAGCATGGCAAATGGATTTACTGGCGGGAAGATGGAAAGAAGTGGAGTGAAGGGTATTTTTTTGAAGGAAAGGATGATGGGTTTAGGAAGACCTGGCACGAAAATGGCGCCAGGCATTACGAGGGAAAGTATAAAAAAGGAACCCGCGTGGGTACCTGGAAGTTCTGGGATGAAAGCGGGAAATTGGTTAAAGAAATTGATTACGATAAAGAGAAGCAGTAATCCTATTGTTAAATTGTCAAATTGTAAAATTGTTAATTTGTT
>Ga0247841_10003990_pt1 | contig 26195 bp, 23 predicted proteins | sample LaCruzMarch2015__2_FD_192410 | JGI IMG/M metagenome (GOLD analysis project Ga0247841, IMG submission 192410) | Freshwater microbial communities from meromictic Lake La Cruz, Castile-La Mancha, Spain - LaCruzMarch2015_18m | ecosystem: Environmental > Aquatic > Freshwater > Lake | place: Spain... | reverse complement strand
GGGCGCCCCTTTAGAGGATGCATCCCTTCCTCATTGTAGCTCTGTATGTGGCTGCCAGATATACCGACGTAAACGTTACTTATCTTACAACCTGACATCAGCTCAGCTTCGTTGATGGCATGCTTCATGGCGTCAACAGTCCCGTCTATATCGACGATGACGCCTCTTTTTATCCCACTCGAGGGGCTGGAACCTATGCCGACAATATCTATCCTGTCGCCATTAATTTTACCTATGAGCGAACATATCTTTGTGGTCCCAAGGTCAAGACTAACTATAGTGTCATTATTTCTTTCCATTGCTTCACTTTCACCTAGAAGACTTATCGTTACTATATTATATTATAGCCGGAGCTATAAAACTACAAAGTTTGCACACACTATGCAAGGAATATATCAAAAAAATGTCAAAAAAAAGAAAAACCCGATAAAGAGGTTGATCGGCTGGTCTGTACTTTTACTTTTGGCCGTCGGGTTATTTAAAGGTTGTATGTATACTGCAGGCGTTGTAGGAAGCCTCAGCATATTTAACATCAAAGAGATAACTGTGGATGCTCCACAAAACATAAAACCTGCTGAAATCCTTGCTATATCTGGCTTAAACAAGGGTATTGGAATATTCAAGGTCTCGGTCGGGGAGACCAAAAAAAAGATACTCGCGCATCCCTGGGTAAAAGAAGTTAGGGTGAGAAGGTCGCTGCCGTCAAAGATAAAAATAAGGGTAAGCTCAAAAGAAGTGGTCGCCCTCGGTAGAGTTGGTGGGACGATCTACTACATAGACGTTAACGGGAAGATAATAGACAAACTCATCCCCGGATACAAAGCAGATTCACTGGTGTTGAACGCAAAACAGGAAGACTATCCAAAAATAATAGCACTGCTCAGCGATATAAGATCGCTCGGTGATGTATCTGATATAACCTTAGACAGCGACATATTCATCGTCTATCCTTCGCATGGCAGTATCAGATATAGGTTCAATATAAATGACACGGAAAGAAGCATAAAGATGATAAGCAGGGTACTGGAAGACTTGAAACAAAGAAGTGAAACAGCGTCTACAATAGACACTACACTCCCTGGCAACAAGGTTGTTGTTAAAGGAATAAAAAAACTTTAGTCAGAGGATGGAGCGGGCTCGGTATAGTCTACAGTACCTTCCTGATAGCTGTCAGCGACGTACTGAAAAAATCTCTTAAGGTTAAAGACATCAAATGCAGCACCTTGTATGAGTATCCTTCCTCTTACTGTGACACACGCTGCATAGAGGTTGAACTTCTCGGTATCCTGCCATATTACCCACTGCCATACGCCTATCTTGGACTTTGAATAAGCGAATGGCTGTTTTATTTTGTTGTCCTTAAGAAAATTATCCTCGTTCCATATAAAATTCTTTACCCGTTCTTTATCGACGCTGTCAGAAAAATCTGACTTAAACCTCTGGACAGTTATGTTAGATTCCACGACCTTTTCTGACTCGGGCGCATCATTCCATAATTCAACAGTATATATGCGCGGTTCATATACACCGTCGTCACGTGCTATTTCGTACCTCACCTCTGATTTCCATTCGCCTGCAGGAGGCAACATTACTGTATCGCCTAGGGCGATAGTTAGTTTTATTCCATTGACCGAATAGATAGCAATATCTTCAGGCTGCTCCCACGGTCTCTGTCCGCTCCTCAGCGTCGTGTCACTGGTACCTTTGATAGGGACCAGCAGCCATACAAAGAAAAGAACTACCGCGAGCCCTGCTATCATATAAAAATATTTGAACTGGGATTCTATGCCCCTGTGAATTATGTAGACGACCTTCTTCGCATCGCCTTCTATCTTCAACCTATAAACAGCAGCGGCTTTTCCCGATGGACCGCCAATGCTTATAACGTCGCCGTTCTTAAGTGCAGCACGCTGTACCCTTTTGTCGTTTACGTAGGTGCCGTTAGTGCTATTCCTATCAAAAAGTATGACCCTGGTACCGCTGTAATGTATCTCGGCGTGTGTGGCCGACACCCTGTCATTTGGTATTTCTATATCGGAATCTTTTCTTCCTATCCTTGTAGTGCCACGAGGTATTGTGTGGACCTGTCCGGGGATAAAACCCTTTATTTCTTCTAAAGAAACCTTAAGCATGGCTCTATTTTAACCGTCATGAGTTTCGAACACAATAGATATATCCAACGAGCATTTCCAAATTATTGAAAAGCCCTGACACAACGTACAGACATATTAGAGCCAATGATTTTAGTGCCGTGATACTGGTAACCATTAGCTAAGTTCTCACACATCGCGTTGTTCGCATCGAACTCAGAGGAATTCCAATAGGCGCCGCCAGGAAAACTGCCAACACCGAAGGCTTTAAGATTTGTATATATCAGGTGTAATTCATCTTTTGATGGCAAAAACCAGTCGCTGTAGCTGCCTAGCACCAGGTTATTACATAATTTTGCGCTACTTTCACCAGTTATTCCTGATACAATAACATTTGTATTTGTTTGGCCTTTACCTATTGCTGTAACTGTACCAACTAAGCCTACTGCTACGCTCCATCTGCTATTGGACGACGTATCGCTTGGCGCCACCTCTAAATATTTCCAACCATCAGTTACGTAATTTGGATTGATATAGAAAATAAATCCACCTGCTGGACCAGGGTCGCGGAGAGCGTAGGGCGTAACGGTAACAGTCACCGTGTATACTTTTGTAGTGTTGTCATCCTTTGTAACTGTATAAGTTACGGAATTTGTGAAATTTTGAGTTACTCCGGAAGCAGGACTTACACTTACTACGCCGGGGGAAACCGTTATGGTCGGCGCTAATGTTGCAACTACCGTTCCAGCCGGAAGTGTAATAGCAATATTAAGTCCATTTATTGTGGCCGCAATACCATTAATAGAAAACGCTGTAATACCCTTTACTGCAGAGCCACTGTTGTTTAGAACGCACGTTGGAGTACCATCTTCATCAACAACACAGCTACTAGTGTCTGGGTCACATACTGGATCGCAAGTTGAACTTGATGCATAACATTGAGCGACTCCATTTATGGTATAGCAGGTTTTACCATCGGTACATATTGTATTACCACAAAAACTTGTCGCAGTATCTCCACGACCCACACCGCCACTGTTATTAAATAACCCACAAGAACTTATTATTAAAATTAAACATACTGTAAAAAGATTTTTTTTCATGATCACACCTCAAATAGATAAATCGTTAAAAAACCCTTACACAACGTACATGCTTGAGCACATCCTTGTTACTGCTGCTCCAACCACCGGCGATAGTGTGCACTGCGGTGTTAGCATTATTCTCGGTGGAACTCCAATAATATTCGCCAGCGACAAAACCTCCATAACCGTGAGAGGATAGTTCCCCCATCATCTTATCTAGTTCAAGGATCGACGGTAGAAACCAATCATCATAGCCACCTAACATTAAATCTTTACATAACTTTGCAGCACTGGCCACATGACCACTTTGAGCTATAATAGCGTCGGTATTTGCCTCACCTGTACCTATTGCTTGGCCCGTATTAGGGACTATTGATACGTTTGTTATATTACTCCACGCTTGTGAACTGCTCTGGTCGCTTGGTGCTGCCTCTAAATATCTCCAACCATTTGATATAGATCCTTTATCGTAAAATACCAATCCGCCAGCCGGACCGATTTCGCGAAGAGCACACAATGTTTTTACTACAACTATAACCGTATATGCTTGCGATAAACCATCCGTCGCCATTACCGTATATATAACAGGACTTGTAAAATCCTTTGCTACCCCTGACGCAGGACTTATACTCACTCCTGTATGTGTTATGGTCGGTATTAGAGATGTTACCGAACTACCGCAAGGTAATGTCACAGAAATATTGGCCCCTGAAATTATAACTGTCGCAGGGGCGATAGAAAACGCTGTTATTTCCTTTGTGGCACCAGTACTAACACACGTTGGAGTACCATTGACGTCAACACAACTACTAGTGTTTGAGTCACATATTGGATCGCAGGCTGAACTTGGTGCATAACATTGAGCAACTCCACTTACGATGTAGCAGGCCTTACCGTCGGTACATGTTACGTTACTGCAAAAATTTGTCGCAGTATCTACACGACTCCCGCCGCCACCATTATTAAATAATCCGCAAGAACTCATTATTAAAATTAAACATACTGCAAAAAGATTTTTTTTCATTCTCACACCTCAAACAAATAAGCTATCAAAAAACCCTTACACAACGCACATTGCAGAGATAAGTCTTAGCAGTAAAGCTCTGATCACCATCGTTAAAGTGAATTATCTGCGCGGTGGTAGGATAATTATCAGATGAGCTCCAATAAAAAGAATATAAGGTAGTAGCAAAACCACCAACAAGATGGATAGCCGTATGCATCTGCAATAGCTCCTCCATCGATGGCAGGAACCAGTCGCTTTTGCCATTTAATGTTAGACTGTCACATAACTTTGCTGCACTGTCACCAGTTGCTCCATGTTGAGCTATAATAGCAGCAGTATTTGCCTGGCCTGTACCTATTGCTTGGCTCGTACCAGGACTAGGAACTAATGCGTTTGTTACAGTACTCCATTGTTTTCCAGCGATAGTACCCTGGTCCTGTGGTGCTGCCTCTAAATATCTCCAACCATTTGATATAGATCCCTTATCGTAAAATACTAATCCACCACCGGGGCCAACCTCACCAATATTATACGTCTGGCTTACTGTAGCCACAACTGTATATGCTTGCGATGTGCCGTCCGCCGCCATTACTGTATATGTTACAGAACCTGTAAAATTCTTAGCGACTCCTGATGCGGGACTTATATTCACTCCTGTATGTGTTATTGTCGGTGTTAAAGAGAGTAGTGAACTACCGTGGGGTAGTACTGCAGAGATATTAGTCCCTGTCGTTGTAACTACCGCGTTAGGGATAGAAAAACTTGTTATATCTTTTGCGCTGCTCAATACATTATTATTATTGTTGTTACTGTTACTGTTATTGTTGTTGTTGCCTGGAGTTACATTGTCGCTGGAGTCCGCACAAACAGATGTTCCAGTTTCAAGTTGAACACAAACTTCGCCGCTACCGCATACTGGATCGCACGCTGTTGACGAGGTTACGCACTGGGAGACGCCATTGATATTGAAACACATTGCACCATTAGATAGATTACATTGAACGCTTCCACACAAAAAGCTAGAAGCGCTGGTGTTGTTACCCCAGGAAGCTACTCTCTTGTCTCCTCCTTCAAACAAACCACAGGAACTAAGTACTAAGATCATAGCTAATAAAAAGATATTTTTTTTCACACTTACCCCCACGCACCTTAAGTCTTATTAAATATTATAACAGTTAATTCAACACTTGTCAAGTGAATTGTTGGGCATCCATAAAAAAGAAGGACGGGGAAAACCCCGTCCTTCTCGATGGTTTTAATTATAAAAGAAGAACTATTTAAAGTACGACTTCAATGCCTCGACTTTATCTAGGTTCTCCCATGTAAAGCCCTCTTCCTCTCTGCCAAAATGGCCATAAGCAGCTGTTTTGCTGTAAGGAGCCTGTTTGAGCTTCAAATGTTTTATTATGTCGGCAGGTTTTATCGGGAATATTTCCCTTACCGCACTGACAAGTTTTTTATTATCATACTTGCTGGTGCCAAAATCGTCGACGAGAATGGACAATGGCTCAGCAACACCTATCGCGTATGCAAGTTCTATCTCGCACTTATCAGCAAGTCCTGCAGCGACCATGTTCTTTGCAATGTATCTTGCAACGTACGCCGCTGAACGGTCAACCTTTGATGGATCTTTTCCGGAGAATGCGCCGCCGCCATGTCTTGCATAACCGCCGTAAGTATCCACTATGATCTTCCTACCTGTAAGTCCACAATCGCCTTGCGGCCCACCGACTACGAATCTGCCAGTTGGGTTCACATAGTATTTTGGGTTCTTAAGAAGGTTGGATGGTAAAGTTGGTTTTATAACCTCTTCTATTATACGGTCCTGAAGTTCCTTGTGGGTTATATTGTCTGAATGTTGACTGGATACGACCACCGTTGTTATCTCAACCGGTTTATTGTTCTCGTACCTTACTGTCACCTGTGTCTTTCCATCAGGACGGAGTTCAAGTATCTTTCCGTTCTTACGTACTTCGGAAAGTTTTCTTGCAAGGAGATGAGCATAATAAATAGGCGCTGGCATATAAACATTAGTATCTTTGCAAGCAAAGCCGAACATCATTCCCTGGTCGCCCGCTCCCTGTTCTTTAAAAAGACCAGTACCTTCATCAACACCGACAGCTATATCTGGAGACTGTTTGTCTATCGCTGTCATTACAGCACAGGTCTCCCAGTCATACCCCATATCGGAATGTGTGTAGCCAATTCTTTTTATCGTCGACCTAACTATTGAAGGTATGTCAACGTAGGTCTCAGTTGTGATCTCGCCTGCTACAATGGCTATGCCTGTGGTTACCATAGTTTCACATGCAACTCTTGCGTTTTGGTCATCCTTAAGAATAGATTCAAGAACAGAGTCTGAGATCTGGTCGGCTATTTTGTCTGGATGCCCCTCAGTAACCGATTCTGAAGTAAAAATAAAATCTCCTGCCATGTTTTTTTCCTCCTAATTAAATTCAAATAAAAGTTTAAATATTAATGAGCGGCCCGTGTCAAGCCATATCTCTTATGATCTTCTCCGTATCCAAAGCTATAACCAGCTCCTCGTTCGTAGGTACTATGAATATCGGGACTTTAGAGTCGGATGCTGATATCTTGGCTTCTTTCCTGTTCAGGCTCAGGTTCAATTTTTTGTCCAGTTTTATACCCATCCATTCAAGTCCGTCGGTGGAATACTCTCTCACGAATTCATCGTTCTCGCCTATGCCACCGGTAAACACCAGCGCATCAAGACCGCCCAACGCCGCTGTGTACGAACCTATATATTTCTTCAGGCGATAGCAATACATCTGCAGTGCGAGCTTTGCATCTGCGTCTCCCTTCTCTATAAGATCATGTAGCTCCCTCATATCACTACATTTTCCGGTGATACCAAGTATCCCGCTCTTTTTATTAAGGAGGTTATTCACATCCTTCAGCGACATATTCAGATGCTCCATAAGGAAAAGAGGAAGCGCAGGGTCCATGTCGCCGCCGCGTGTACCCATCATCAGCCCCTCAAGCGGAGTAAGCCCCATTGAAGTATCGACGCTGATACCGTCCTTTATTGCTGTAACGCTAGCACCGTTCCCTAGATGACAGGTAATTATTTTTAGATCCTTTATATCCTTTTTGAGCGTTCCGGCGACCCTTTCAGAGACGTACCTGTGGGATGTACCGTGGAAGCCATACCTTTTTATCATGTGCTTATTGTAAAATTCCTGAGGTATCGCGTAGAGGAATGCGTGCCTCGGCATTTTCTGGTGGAACGCCGTGTCAAACACACCACACTGGATGTGCGAAGGGAAAAGTCTTGTGCACGCCTCTATGCCGATTATGTTCGCAGGGTTATGTATGGGCGCAAGAAATGTGAATTTCTTCATCACAGCCACAAGCTCGTCCGTTATCCTCACCGATGAACAAAATACTTCTGCGCCGTGTACGACCCTGTGACCGATACCTTCTATCTCTTCCTTGTTCTTTATAACGCCACATTTTTTATCCTGAAGATGTTCAACGATAGAATTTATCGCTGATATATGGTCAGGAAAAATTGTTTTTTCTTTAGATATTGAGAAACCATCCTTGTTTTTATAGGTGAACAGGCCCTCTTTCTCGCCTATCCTTTCAGCAATACCCCATGCAAGTTTTTCCTGAGTAACGGTCTTTATGAACTGGAACTTTACGGACGAACTTCCGCAGTTGATAACAAGTATCTTCATTTTCTTAACAGCTCCCCTTAAATTTTGATAAGTATATTGAATATGTCTTTGGACCAGAGTGAAAGGCCCATTAGATATTCATTTTCTGATTCCTTGGACGACCATATGACTACACCGTCGACGTCCGCCTTCCGTTTTTTATGAGAGAACTCAACGCTTATGTTATCGCCGGGGGCAAAATGATGCCTGCCGGAAACACAAAGCCCAGCCTCGCTAAAATTAATGGCATTAAAAACGTAAGATTTATTGTCGCTTTTTCTTGTGGCCGTTATTTTGTAATTGTAAGCTGTGACATCGAATCTCGGGTACTTTCTCTTGTCGTTATAAGAATCGTGTATCGGCAACAGGCTCGTTATCCTCTCCACCTCATCCTCCGTAAAGTCTAACGACAACCTCGTATTACAGGATGGGCAGGTTGGCTTTGTGTAAGAATTAAAGGACACTGTGACCGAGTTCGTATTTATGAGCTGTGGGTATTCCTCATTACACTTTGAACAATAATAAGTAACGATAAAGGACTTTATCGACTTGGCCGCCTTAAAGGACACAGCCTCTATAAGCTCCTTGGGACACTCAATGAAAGTAAGCGTATAGTTCTTGTCCGCGAGGGTCTTTATCTCCCTGATCCAAGCCTTAATCCCATCAGGAGTTATGCTCTCAACCTTCCTGAGCACAAAAATTATCTCAGAAATGTTTTCATTATCCTTAAGGATCTTATGTATCTCGTCCGTCAGTTTAAAGTTAGAATCTATTATGCCACGAAGCCCTATAGTGAACCTGTGGCCTACCATACTAAAAAGAAATTCCATTACTCACCTCTTCCGCTTTTTACGATAGTATCAATAGAAAATCAATAAACTAATAGATTTTGGCAGTATTTTTGGTATAGAAGAAGAAGAAATATGAAGTTCTCAACGTTCACGATCGTGGAGATCGTACTATTTAACTTGGCGATCCTGTTCATATATCAGCCCCAATTCGTTTTTGAGCTGTTAAAACTGAACGGAACCAAAGAAGCAGCATTGAAAAAGATGTTCGCTGTGCTTGGAATAATTACGATCTGTGCGTTGTTCGCATGGAGCTTTTTCTTTGGAGCAACATTATTGATCTACAAACAAACGCTGCTTTAGGAGCTCTCGATGTTTAAAGTTGTATGGGACAGAGCCGATAAAATAGAACTAAGCAAGGATATAGACGCAGTAGGCCTGCTTGAAAAAAAGCGCGGGGCTGGTATGGTCGGGTTTATAGACGCTGCAAAAGATAAGAATAAATACAAAAAAACAAAAGAGACCGCCCAGTGGGTCAGGGAGAATTCAAAAGACCTTGTTGTCCTCGGCATTGGAGGGTCCAGTCTCGGCGGAAAAACAATAATATCATCCCTCACAAATAGGTTCGCGAATAAGGCTCCGCGCGTTACGTTCGCTGACAATATTGATCCTGACTACTTCGCTGAACTCATGGAATCGCTCGACCTTAAGTCAACAGTGTTCAATGTGATCTCAAAATCAGGATCAACAGCAGAAACGATGGCTCAGTTCCTTTATATATATGAGAAACTGTTAAAAAAACTTGGGCAAAAAGAGGCTGTATCAAGGATAGTACTGACCACCGACCCCTCGAAGGGCGCCTTAAGACCGTTGGAAAGGTCTATGGGATTTAAGACGCTGGAGGTACCGCAGAATATAGGTGGGAGGTTCAGTGTGCTCACAGACGTGGGGCTTTTCCCCGCCGCTGTGGCCGGTGTTGATATAGATGCAATGCTTGAAGGTGCAGATGAAGTAGCAAAAACCGGAATGATAAACGACGTATCAAAAAATCCTGTCCTAAAATATTCTTTATTAAAACACGCATTCTATAATAGAGGCTGTAAGAGCTCTGTCATGATGCCTTACTCAACAAAACTGGCTGACCTTAGTGCATGGTACGTCCAGCTCTGGGCGGAGAGCCTAGGAAAGAAAGGGCTCGGGCAAACACCACTTCCAGCGACGGGAGCCACCGACCAGCATTCACAGCTGCAATTATTCATGGAAGGGCCAAAGGATAAGTTCATAACTTTTATCGGGGTAGAAAAAACGGCTCACGATGTAAACATCCCAAAGTTCGACTCTGAGGTCGAGGCTTTTTCTTACCTCTCAGGGCACTCAATGAACGAACTCATAAGGGCGGAGATGATATCAACAGAAAAAGCTCTGCACGAGAATGGTGTACCGTCGGTAAGGATAGAACTGCCTCGTCTGGATGCATACAATCTTGGGTCGCTGTTCATGTTCTTTGAAATTGCCGTAGCACTGACGGGTGAATTGACCGGCGTAGATGCGTTCGATCAGCCCGGAGTGGAGCTCAGCAAAAAATATACTTATCAGATGATGGGAAGAAGAGGTTGTTAAACATGAGAGACAAAAAAGCAAAAGACAAAACAAGCATAATGAGCAGTAACACCCTCAATAAAAAAATAGCGACCGCAAAAAAAGGTAAGGCATCCCTGAGGCAGATGAACGGAACTTTTATAGGAAGGAAATATCCTGTTAACAAAGGCTCAACACTAGTGGGAAGAGACCCCGGGCTTGACGTAACCATACAGGAGGACAGTGTAAGCAGACGTCACGCTGAACTTATCTACGACGGTGATTCACTTCAGGTTATAGATCTCGAAAGCACGAACGGAACTTTTATAAATGATAAACCAGTAAAAAATAAAACGGCGAGCCATGGAGACTTGATCCGCTTTGGAAATATAATCTTCAAATACATCCCTGCAGGGAGCATAGAGACCGTTTACCACGACGAACTGAGTAATCTTGCACATCTTGATGGGCTTACTGGGTGTTTCAACAGAAAATATATACTCGATTATCTTGAGACCGAGGTAAAAAGATGTCAGAGGCTGGAGCTGCCTCTATCTTTTATAATGTTCGACTTCGACCACTTTAAGGACATAAACGATAAATATGGACATCTCACTGGCGACTACGTCCTGAAAGAAACAGTAAAGCTCGTCCGTGAAAAGGTACTCAGGGCCTCAGACGTGTTGGGTAGGTACGGCGGTGAGGAATTCTGTGTGATAATGAGCGAGGCACCGATAAGGACAGCTGTAGAGGTTGCAGAGAGAATAAGAAAGGCCGTCGAAAAACATGAGTATGTATTCGACGGAAAAAAACTTAATATAATGATCAGCGCCGGTGTGGCCACAACAGTAAAAACAACCGACACATCAAAGGTGCTTATAGATACGGCAGACAAAGCTCTTTACAGGGCAAAAGAAGCTGGCAGGAACAGGGTCTGCAACTAAGTTTTAAGAACGCAAATATATATCTATGGATGTATTATCTATTTACCAGTTCAAAGTAATCCCAATATTGGCAGTAAGCCTGTTTGTAAAATCGGACACCTTTGCAGCATCGTTAGATTGCGTTTCAGGATAATCTGTTATTGTTGGATCTTGTGTTCTCGGGTCATATACCACCGTTGAATACGGTGCAGTAGTTACATGTCTATTGTATTCCAGATAATGGCTTTGGCTCATCAATCCAACACCAAAAGCAAGATTAAACTTTGGGACTAATTCCACGTTAACCTCAGCGTTTATGTCGCATCCAAAATTATTTGTGTTCCAATTGGCATCGAAAAGCCTGATCGGCTTATCATAATCAAGATTGGTCGGCAAAAATGATTTACCTTTATCTGCAAAATAGCGTAAGTCGCCGGAAAGCGTTAGAGATATTGGGGTATAGTAATTTTTCTTTTTGTTATAAGCCTTCATGTTAAATGTAAGCCCTAGTCCAGCATTGCACGCCTGAGCACCAAAAAAGTCTGTCTTGATCTTTCCGTTCTTATCCTTATCAAGCCGTTCCAAAGGAACAGATTGACCCTGAACTAATATTCTTTTGTCGTTAGTAGCACCACCATAAGAATATGATGCATTAAATTGAATGACCACATTTTCCAAATTACCATCACCGTCTATTTTTCCGCCAAACTTCGTCCCTACAAGATCTACTGCTGTTAAAGTAACACCGTCGCACATCTGTTGATAATTGAACCCTATAGCGTCGAGTAACCAGTAAACATAACCGGTGTCGATCGAGAGCCTTGTCAGATAAGCTTGAAGGTATGCCTGGTCAATATGAATACCTTTATCTATTTTTATATCAACTGTTGCATCAAAAGGCAAAAAGCTAACGTCCCACTTAGAACCAGGTTTTGTGCAAGACGGTAAGCTGTAGTCTTTTACAGTTACCTCTAAAGCATTCACTATCTGTTCGCCTTTGATGGAATCCATATATGCATAATCGAGTTTATAGGACAAGCCTACTTTCGCTTTAAGAAGCGGAGTTTTCTTTGTTGCCCGTTTTGAACACTTATTAGAAGCATCCATAACAGCCTGATGAAGGCCCTGCCATGCACCTTCTCTTGCAAACCCCTTAAATTTATCATACGAGCAAACCAGTGAAATCTTTCCTGCATCGAAATCAATTTCGCTACCCCCAATTGTTATACCACCAGGGCCTTTAACATTCTGAAAGAGCGCTAGCTTTTCAAGCAACTCAGAAATAGCGTCGCAATCATCAGCACTTTTTATAGTGCCAGCAATAGCTATAGTTTCGTCCAATAACTTTGCCTCAGCGTCAACGTTATGCTGCTGTTGTTGTTCCGCTGCAGGAGCAGCAAATTTTAAGCGATCTAAATCAACTGTTAGTACAATTGGTGTGCCATTCTTCGTAACCGTAACAAAATTATCGCCATAGCTACTTATCTTGCAGCCAGCATCCCATCCCTTATCTAACTGAACGTTCTTCATCGCTTTATTAGGATCAGTTTTATCTATAGTAATTGTTAATGTTTGACCAGGCACGAGCTTATTAACACTAGTGATGTCAAAATTGTTATTTTGCAGTGGTGCTTCTGCTGGAGAAAAAGAGAATGTTGAATAATCCGCACTAAACTTTACCGGTTCTAATTGGCCACCCTTATTAGGATTAGGAGCCATAACACTGCCGCTCTTTGGGTCAAGGGAAACATCCTCGTTTAAGGCCCATCCCCCTGCAGGTTGTATACCGTTCGCTGTCGGTGAAACTTCTGGTTTTTTAGCACTATTCATTACCCACTTATCAAAATCATCTTTAGTGAAAGTAATTACTATTATTTTAGTGGGATCAGTTTCACATGTGCTTGTTTTTACTTTTTCCGCTTTTTCCTGAACCTTTTCTGGAGAAAAAGAAAATGTTTCACGATTTTTAGCAATATTAAGCGCAACTATGTCGGTACCCCTTAAAACCGTAACAACATCGCCGTTAGCTGTAAGTTTACTATCATTATTGTTCCATTTATCGCCTAAAGTAAAACTTTTTATCGCCATTGCAGAGTCGTTTTTGTCTACAGTAATTTTTAATGTTTGAGCATTGTCGGCTTCGTTCTTGCATATTATTACTTTATCGTCGCTCTCAGGATAAAAGAATTTTTTACGATCAGAAGAGAACGTCAACGGGTATTCCTTACCACTCTCTTTGATCTTTGAAACTACGACAGAATCAGGCGGAGTAACTTTAGTTATGTTGTCATTCGATTCCCATCCAGCGAGCTTGTCGGCGCTATGTATCGCCATATTATCATCTGTGTAAAGTGTCAGTTTCTGGTTGAGGTCAGTATCACAAACACTCTCAACCGCTTTGAAAAGTTCATATGTTCTATAGTTGCCTGTAGGAAAATTAACCTTATACTTGTCGCTGCCTACAGCTAAGGTGATGTTTTTAGGATCTGAACTGTTTAACCTGGCACTCGGATCCCATCCGGAACCTTCGATTTTTGTTGCGTTCGTTATTTTATTGTAGGGATCTAAATAAAGTGTTATTTTTTTATCACCGACGTTAGAAGAACTTATTACTGTATTTGTCGGCGAAGCTGTCCAACGAACCCATTCCTTTGCTGTAATAGTTACTCGCCTGCTTTTTGCTTTGTTCTCTACGTTATTAACTTTGATAAGATTTCTCTCTCCATAGCCGGCAGAGACGATCATGTTCAGATTCAAATTCGAACTATGGGCTGCAACGTAGTCAAGCACAGCTTTTGCTCTTTTTTCCGATAGTGTTTGGTTGTTAGCATCAGCTCCATCACTATCTGTGTGACCCTGTATCTCAAATTTACTACATGGATAATCCCTCTGGTTATCAGTTAGAAACGTAGTTATTTGTTCCAAAGCTGTTGTTGTTTGTGAATTATTTGGAAGGACAGAACTTCCTGAAGCAAAATTAATATCAGTGATATTCACCTTAGGAGGCTTTACCGATATAGTGTACCTAAACTCGAGAGTACCGGTTTTACTAGGTAGAGCAGTTGTATTACCGGCGTTATCCTTGTTAAATTCAGGATCACCACTATCATAAACAAGAGTTTGTCCTTTTACACACACATCACTTTGTGCATTAACATCAGTCTTAACAACAACGCGTGAAGCATTAACATCAGCTGGTAATATGACATCGACTTTACCATCTATGTCTGTCCTATTATAATCAACAAGAGTGCGATCATCTTCTAGTGTTATGTCGATGCGGACATCCACCCAATTAATGGCCTTCTCTATAGATTGACCGTTACCCTGCTCTATTTTATCTTTAAAAACGAGCGTGAGCTTCATGTTGTTTGTCTGATCTTGAGCCTGTTGAGCCTGCAAATACGGGCTGCTCATTGACAGGAATACTAAGAATAAAGGCGTTATAATTTTAAGCATAGAAATCTCCTTAGTTACTAAGTATGCAAACAGTATGCCATTTTTTTACCCTTCTAACCGGTTGAAATCGTTAGAACCGGTCTTCGGCTTAAAGAGTTTGCTGTCAAAATAAGCAACAGCTGTACACAAAAATAGCATTGGAAGCCTGACGGTTTAGTTAACTGTGATATTAGAAAGATAACTTGTTTTGCTCTTTGAGGCATGTCCTGCGTTCTCAAGAAGCTTGTGAGCTTCAGTTCTGAGACCATTCTTGGCCACAAATCTATAAAATTCCCTTATAAGAGGGCTGTTCCTGTAGTTCCTTGGGTTGAACACCGGAGCGGCACTTTTTTCTTTCAGCGTCTTTAAGTTCATATATCCTCCAACAATTGATTTCACCATAGAGTAACACAATGGATGCACTTTGTCAAGTATTTTGTCTCGCCAGAATCAATTCCTCGTCGACCAAATAGTTACTGAGTGCAAATTGATCTATCAAAAACGGACCGCTATAGTTTTTTAGAGGCCTAACACCCCTTCTGCCGGTTTGCGTTAAAGTTGGCCTCTCCGACGTAAAAAAACGGATATCGTAGTGCCAGCAAGGTTTTAATGGCGCTATTTTATAGAACAGCGTCGGTATTCGTTCCCGCTGGCAACCAAGCATGAGGCCATCCTAAACTCTGCCAAAAAAAATCTTTTAAAAAACCTTAAAAAGAAATACCTTTTTTGTTGCACTTTGTTATCATTTTCTTGTATATAGCTTTGGTTTTGTTATTAGCTCTTAATCAGGGGGAACAAAAACAGATGAGACATATCGTCGGAAAACACGTTCTGGTTGACATGCATGGGTGCAATCCTGATCTGTTAAAAAAAGTAGACTTCGTCGGTGAGGCAATGTACGAAGCAGCACAGAAGTCCCATGCAACAATAGTTGGGAAATATTTTAAGCAGTTCGAGCCATGGGGTGTGAGCGGTGTAATTATTATCGCTGAGAGTCACATAAGCATACACACCTGGCCTGAACATGGGATAGCCGCAATAGATTATTTTTCCTGTTCTGAGTCACCAAAAATAGATCTCGCAATAGAATACCTCACTAAGGCCTTCGAGGCTGACAAGACCGAGATAGTTGAGATGAACAGGGGAAATATGAAAGTCAGCAAATCGCCGAAAACCAAAACGGTCATGATCAAGGAACTGGCGAATGAAATGGGTATATGAGTTCTTCCCCGCCGGTGGGGATAGCTCCAATAAAGACACGTCGCTGTCATATGGTTATGCAGTAACCAAAAGTTTATTCTCAGAAAAGTCCGAGTATCAGCAGGTGGATGTAATAGAAAATCCTTTATATGGCAAAGCTTTGTTCTTAGACCAAATGATGATGACCACGGAAAAAGATGAATTCATATATCACGAGCTCCTAACACACGTTCCAGCGTCTAGGATAGAAAGACCTGAGCGCGCCCTCATAATAGGCGGAGGGGATGGCGGCATAGCAAGAGAGCTTTGTAAATATCCGACCTTAAAAGAGATAATCGTCGCTGAAATAGACAAGATGGTAATAGACGTTTCAAGAAAATACCTCCCAACGATCGCATGTAGTTTTGATGATCCGCGTGTAAAAGTGCAGCTTGGCGACGGTGCGGCTTTTGTTGCAAATCAGCCGGACAAGTCTTTTGACATTATATTGGTGGATTCAACAGAACCTATCGGACCGGGAATAACACTGTATCAGGAAAAATTCTACAAGGCATGTTGCAGTAAATTAAAGGAAGGTGGACAGTTCGCCGCGCAGGGTCTTGCGCCTTTTATACACGAGGAAAGCCAGCGGCTTATGTACCAAACATTAAAGAAAGCTTTCAACTGGGTACAACCGTACATGGGTGTAATACCAACATATCCTACGTCGCTATGGCTATTCTTTCATGCCTCAACAAAAGCAAATGACATGGATAAAATAGAGGCATCACGTTTACCTAAGAATACAAAATATATAAGTAAGAACATGCTGAAGGCGTGCTATACGATCCCGAGTTTTGTAGAAAAGAATTTAAGCATTAACTAGTTTTTTATATATCTGCACAAGTTTTTCAAAGTATTTTCTCTCGTCAAAAACGGTTTTTGTTCGTGTAAGGGCTTTTTGCTTTATTAACTCCATGCGACCGCTGTCTGAAAGTAACTTTATCACAGCATCTGAGATCTCTCTGGCTGATCTAGGCGCTATTTTCATGCCATATTCGTCCGACGGGATGATCTCGTCAATACTCCCCATATTAGTTCCAATAACGGGAACGCCGCATGCCATAGCTTCAAGCGCAATAAGACCGAATGTCTCAAAATAGGACGGCATTACAAAAACATCCATCGCAGAGAGTGGAGCAGAAACGTCGGGACAAAATCCTGTGAAAGTAACATAATTCTCTATCCCAAGATGTCGCACCTTATTTTTAACAGCCTCTAAATAAAACCGTTCATGGTCTGCAGTGGTTTTGCCAACAATAACAAAATGCACGTCGTGGTGTTTTTTCATTATATGAGGCACAGCTTCAACAAATTCCATCTGACCCTTCATCGGGTCTATCCGACCTATTACACCGACTATCTTTTTGCCGTCAGGAATATTGAATTCTTTTTTGAACTTTTTAGATCCCACTTCGCTCCTTACATATTTATCTAAATTTATCCCAAGATACAACGTTTCTATCTTATTTTCAGATATAGGATACGTGGCAAGGATATTTTTTTTAGAAAAGTCACTCACAGCGAGCATCTTGTCTATCCTATTCAAGTACCATCTATGAAAAAGGTCCTTCTTTACATGCTCAACATATATATGTCTTGTTGCAACGACCTTAACTTTTTTATTCATGAGAGAAAAAAGTATTGGGAACACGGTATTAAAACTGTGAAGGTGCACAACATCAAAATTATCGGCTATTTTTTTTAATTTAAAATAAAGTTCAGGATTAAAATATTTAGACGACGAATGAACGGAATGTATCGTAAGTTTTGCTTTCTTTGCCTTATCAAATATAACACCCCTATCAAGGCATAAGAGCTCCGTTGTTATGCCCCTCTCTTTTAATGCAATAGCATCCCGTAGGGCTGTCTGTTCAAGCCCGCCCCAGCTTTCGGTTGTACAACATACTAGAACTTTCATTTTAGGAGACCGGGATATTTTTTCTCAACAGATTCATAATAGTCTATTATGCCACGCACATAATCTCTCTTTTCCTGATACGTGCCCGGATGGAAGCTCCTCTTTAATCCGTAGATCACACAGCTCCTTAACTGACGGGCGGTGAGATTAAAACTCTCAACAGCAAGTTCAAGTTCCTTGGACACAGTGGTCTTGGACGTAGTCCTGTTATCTGTGCAGAGCGAAACGCTGAGTTTATTGTCGATCATTTTCTTAAAGCTGTGCTCCTTGATGGATTTCATCTTTGGATTTGTTTGAATGTTACTTGTAAGACAAACCTCTATAGTGATCCTTCTATCAGCGATGTACTGGACAAGCTGTTTTATGAATTTAGCTTTATCTTTTATACGTTCGTCCTTGATCATGTCCTCAGAGAATAAATAATAACCGTGCCCTATCCTGTCTGCATGAAGATCTGTGATAGCCTGAAAAATACTTTCAGCACCGTAGGCCTCTCCTGCATGGACGGTCTTCTTAAAAAAGTTTCTGTGCGCGAGCGCATAGGCATCCCTATATTCTTTTGCGGGATATCCAGCCTCTGCACCTGCAAGATCAAACCCTACGACCTGAATGCCTTTATCTCTTGCCGTTACCATTGCATTAACAAGTTCGTTGCTTGCAAGCGAACATGCTTTTGGGTTCGAGAGATATGGATGGACCTCGAACAACTTATCAAAATACTCTGCCGTTCCTTTTGCAACAGAACGCATTGCACAGGCTATGATCCCATATTCAAATTTTGGTTTCCCGCCTGAAATAATATCTTTCCCTGAATTGTATTCTTTCTTGGCCCTGTCCAGCCCCTTGGACACAGCCTCTAGAACACCGCCGATGTCCATGCTCTTACTTACATATAATTGAGGTGCGAACCTTACCTCAACATAGCACACGCCCTCGTTTAGGTTGTCCCATGCAAATTCATAGGCAATGCGTTCTAGATTTTCCGGTTTTTGCATCACAGCGATAGAATAGCTGAAGCTATTTATATACTCAGGAAGATCGGTATACTGATCCTTAAAAACTTTTTCGTACAGACCTTCCTCGGTGTAGCTAGGGAGTTTTATTCCCTCGGCCTGAGCTATCTCTATCAGCGCCTTTACCTTTATAGAGCCACCAAGATGCACGTGCAGGTCACACTTTGGTATTTCCCTTATAAAAGCTTTGAGTTTTTTTCTATCCATACATCTCCTCGCCTGACTTTTTCACTAGCCCCTGTATGACCTCGGCTAAAAAAGACGCTCTGGAGAAAAGGTCCTCGTAACTTAGAACGATCTTCTTTATGCTCGGGAAGACATCTTTTGTACTGAGTTCTTCACGCGACGCCCTGAAGAATTCTACAACGGACATCAATTCCTCTGTATCCTTACCTGCGTTGAATATTTTATCATCGTAGGACTCAACATATTCTTTCTTTTTGCCAAACTCAGAATGTTTTTCACCTTCTACCGTCGCTGTGACCAAAAGGTCCTTGGCGGCCTTCATCCCTTCAAAAGATATCTTCTTTAAAGAGTCCGTTCTGTCATAAAGGCCTGTCAGCGATCGTATTACCTCAATTACTTTCTTATTGTCATATTTCGAGAAGACATTCTCAAAAAGGTCTTCAACCTCTTTATCTATATCTACGACCCTGTCTATATATTTCTCTCCGACCGTCAGAAATCTCTGCGGGTCGCCGACTTTTATCTCCCTGTTTATTGTGGACTTCCAGACAGCCCTATAGATCCATTTTAAAAGTGTTCTTCTATCTACATCCATCGGAGTAAAAGGAACGTATTTGAGAAACCCGTCCCTGTCGAACCTTGATATCCATATATCAAAACCCGCATTCAGGAACCTCTCCTTTTCTATGCTGGAGAAAAGTTTTTCCACATCTATTGTTCTTATTTTACTTCCGTCCCTGGACATTACGATAAAATTACCCGCGCCATAAGGACCATACATAAACGTTCTGTCGTCCATAGATATATGAACGACCCTTTTGCCGGCAATGGACTGCGCTACAGCCTCGTAAATGTCGTCCGTCACAAAAACATCGGCTTTTTCATCAACAACATGTGTATTCTTATTCGGATTAAAATATCGCGCGATACAAAGGAGTATGTCGGCGTAGTGTATGAGCTTGCAGTTCTCATCGCCCTTTTTTGATCTATCCAGATATCTTTGCCAGAGGTTGCCGGACTTACCTCCAACAGCTGTTTTTATGATCTCGTTAATAACCTTTTTGTCCGCCGTCTGCTTTTTTGCTTCTTCGATCAGAGGGGCGGATAATAGTTCTTGGAGACGTTCCGTCATAATGCCTATGGATACCACATCTTGACCATTTCTTGAACTCAATATTGTAATTATAAAACCCGCTCAGATTAGTATTTACGAACCCGACTACGATATCGGACCATTCTAAGGTTCGCCTCGCTAAACTCCCCAACTCGCTTCACCCTGGGGCTCGCTCGGACAGAGGGAGTTTTATCGCTCGGCTCACCAAGAATGGTGCCCCAATATCTCCGTAGCGCTCGTAAATACTAATCTGAGCGGGTTTTGTAAGCCCACACACAGTATTGACAGCAAGGCTAATACGTGGAAATCTATGCCCCATGGAAATAACAACACTTATACTAAAATCGGACATCCTGATCAAGACCGTGATGATCTTCCTTTTGTGCTTCTCGGTCATCTCGTGGGCGATCTTTTTGTCCAAGTACTTCTTTCTTAAAAAGGCGGAAAAGGAATCTGAGGAATTCTACAACAAGTTCATGAGTGATGGAGACATGGACCATGCTTACGCAGATGCAAAGAATTACCCGAACGGTTACCTCCCCTTAATTTACATCGCTGGATACGACGAGCTTAAAAAACTCTGCAAGAACGTGCTGGAAAAAGAGAGCACAGAAAGTATCGAAAGGGCGATGCTTGCAAAGACAGACAATATAACCGGTGCTCTCAACGTAAAGGTGCCATTCCTTGCTACGGTTGGATCGTCCTCGCCGTTCATAGGACTGCTTGGAACAGTGTGGGGAATAATAAACGCGTTCAGAGGATTGGCCATTCAGCAGAATAACACTATCAGCGCCGTAGCACCAGGTATAGCGGAAGCACTCATAACAACAGCGGTTGGACTTCTTACAGCTATCCCTGCGGTCATATTCTACAACCACATAGCAAATAAAATAGACAAGATACAACAGCGGTCAGGCAGTTTTATTTTCGAGTTCGTTAACATCACTTACAGGGTCTTTCTCCAGCCTGAGAAAACATCAAAAGGAGAAAAAAAAGTAAATGCAAATAAAAAGAATCTCCAAGAAAACGTTCAGTGAAATAAACATGACCCCGTTCGTGGACGTTGTCCTCGTTCTGCTTATCATATTTATGATCACAGCCCCTTTACTTGAACAGGGTATCAAGATAAACCTGCCCTCCGCAAAAGGAGGCTCTCTGGAAAAGGACGAGGAGCCTGTCATCATCGCCCTAAAGGACAACATGACCGTGTTCCTTAACTCACAGGAAGTTCCGGCGGCATCACTCGACACAAGGATAGGACTCATGTTCAAGAACAGAAAAAGCAAAAATATTTTCATAAAAGCCGACGAGAAACTGCCTTACGGTTTTGTCGCCAAGATAATAAGTAAAGTAAAAGAAGGCGGCGTTGAAAAGATCGGGCTCGTGACCATGCCGCCTGAAAAACAATAATGCCAGAGTTCCTCAATTACAAAAAATGGATCCTTATCTCAATATATGTACACGTAGGTGTACTAAGTGCGTTCATACTGGCTAACAAAATAGGATTTTTAATGAGACATCCCATTGTGATATCAGGAAGCGGCATAGCAGGTTCAATCAACGTCGACGTTGTTGGATTGCCAAATGTATTAAAGAGAGACCTCGACTCACAATTAAGCACAAAAAAGGAAATGGAACTCCCAGACTCTTCAATAAAGGAATCCAAAAAAAGTGCGATACAAAAGATAAAAGAAGCACTCAGCCAGGAATCTTCATATCTGAAAAAACTAAAAATAATAAAAGGACTTAAGACAAATATAGGCGGTGTGCAAGCGGCAGGAGCCACCGTCGGTGGTACGGACAACGCGGACCCATACTTCAACACCATAAAACAATACGTACGTACGTATTGGAAAATTCCCGGCTGGATGAAGTCAGAAGGATTGAACGCATTAGTTACGGTTAAAATAGATCAAGCGGGCAACATAACAAGTGCAGAAATATCAAAAGCATCTGGCAACACAGATTTTGATTCACTTGCTTTGAGTTCGGTCAAGAACGCAGCCCCTTTCCCAACCCCGCCAGTCTCCGTTAGAGATACTCTTGAAAATGGCGTGGTGCTTAGCTTTCCTTAGCCTTTACGCCAAAATTATGTTATATTAATCCAATACCCTTCTGTGTTGGGAAAGGATGGTGTAGCAAGTATGTTTAAAAACAGTTTTATTACGACAACAATGTTTTGCTCGCTTCTGGCTTTCAGCTTTAACTTGTCAGCACAGAGTGACTCATGTGTTGACTACAGCACACTAAAATCCAACATTAAGGGTGTTGATATCAAAGGATATGATTTTTTTTATGCGCTGGATCAGATTCACCATTATAACAAACCTTACCTTTTCAGACTGCCTAGTAAAGAAGAAGAAACACCGCCGGATTATCAGACAATAGAAAATAAAATTAAAGTTCTAAAGGAAGGAGAACTTTTATCCATTCCCTTCCTAGGCACCAAAGCAGATCCTTATATCCGTCTTACAGAACAAATAATAAATGGACATCCTGAATATAAAGTAATGTTGTTTGCTGAAAATTATAATAAAAAAGATAGAAATAAAAAGGAATACATACTTACAGTAATAAATCCATACGGTGATTTTCTAGGAAAATTTCTAATAGAAGACCCTCTTGTTAAGCAATACTCTAACAGCATTAAGAAAAATGCGTTCAAAAAATATTTTTTCAACAACACTTATTCACCTGAGAAATTCAAACTCCTAATAGGAGCAGCGTCCAGTAATCAAGATACTATTAACTCTGAAAGGTATATAATTGCTTCCAGCAAGTTGTCTCAAGTAACAAAAGAAAGAATAAAAAAAGAATATAAAGATACAATAGAATTCACTTTTGGAGAGTCGCTGTACACAATACAAGGTGCTCCAAAAGGAGATCTCGTACTAGCCGAATTAGCCGTTAGCAGCGGTGATCAATATAAAAGTTTAAAAGATGCAATAAAAAAAGCTCTAGAACTCGTAGAATCTCCGGCACAGATAAGGATCTCGTGGGCAGGAGACCAGGGTGCTGAAAACTACAAGAAGAATTTTAAGGAAATAGTCTACGACTTTTATCATTTTTTTAATGGCGATGTTTCAAATAATAATAAGAATCCCGTAGAAACAGCGTCTTTATGGACCATCCCTGAATTAAACCATTATTTAATTATAATCAATCTGGCTGTGTCTCCTTATGACGAGGATTTATTTGGCGGCTGGGAAAAATATAGGGGAAAGACCGTTTTAAGTTTTGGAGAGGGAAACGTTGACAAGGGAAGCTTCATCTACTTCCTTAATAAACATTATAACGCGCGAGGATATGGTCTTGATTATTTCTATAAGAAAACTGATCTTGATAAAAAAGAAGTACTACAAGACGTAACCGTTCCAACAGAAGAATTTTTAAAGATCAAAAAAGTTATACCCAACATAGATGGAGGCGTTGATTATGTGGTAGGCCGCAACATTCTTAACGGTATAGCTTATGATTGGGCTGATAAAACAGGGCGAAAATGGCAAAATGAACCGTCTTGGAATAAATCCCCAAAAACATTTGCTGGACTAAAAGTAAAACAGGCCCTTTTGAACGCTATAGACATATTAAAAGTTGGTGGAGAAGCCGCGTTTAACTGGTTTCATCGCGATCATAGGAACTATTTGGACGAGAATGGAAAGGAAATATTTGGTCCCGATTTACCTGATGATCACTATCGACTTGCTGTTACAAGCATTTTTGACGAAGTAAAAAAAGAAAGACCCAATGTCATCTTAAACTTAAAAAATAGTAGCTTCGATGGGGAATATACAATCACATCATTTAATATAAAAATAAAAAAAATAAGCGAGCTAAAAGCAGTTAAACAAGAAACTGCTAAAAAATAGACCCGCAGGTACCACGTGGCTGTGGGTTTGGATTTTGACGCAAGCAACTACATTTCATTATATATGTTGACATTGCATGTGCGAATCGATTAGAGTGTGCGTACTGAGTTCGATACATATTAGCCTTTCAAATTAAGTTTTCAAAGTCCGATATCTATTAAATATAAACTACAGTTGAAATAAATGGAAAGAATTGAAATGACAAATTTTAAGAAGTTCGGCTTGCCCGAACACGTAGAACAATCCCTTGATCGGATGAAGATCACAGTACCTACTGCTATTCAGGTGGCGGCTATTCCGTCAGGCCTTAATGGACAAGACATCCTTGCGTCTGCACAAACAGGCACAGGAAAAACAATTGCGTACATGATCCCTCTGGTAACGGGATTAATGAAAACATCGGATAGCACTGCTGTAGTGCTTACACCGACGAGAGAACTTGCAACACAGGTCAAAGATGCATGGAGCATGCTGACAGGGACGAACCCAAGGTTAAGGGCTGCGCTCTTGATCGGCGGCGAATCTATGCCAAAACAGTTCGAACAACTGAGAAGGTCCCCAAGATTGATAGTCGGAACACCAGGACGTGTTACTGATCATTTAAACAGACGGACGCTCAAATTGGACCAGACAAAATTTTTGGTACTCGATGAAACAGACAGAATGCTTGACATGGGATTTAGCGCGCAGATAGAGAAGATAGCAAAATTCATCCCTACTGAACGCCAGACCTTTATGTTCTCAGCGACGTTACCAGCTAACATCATAAATCTTGCTAAAAAGTATCTAACAGACCCAAAGCACATAAAAATTGGTAACACTGAACAGCCTGTAGCAGAGATCAAACAGGAAGTGCTGAAAACTACGCCTACAGACAAATACTCTCTTTTAATGAAAGAATTAGATAAGAGAGACGGCTCTATAATAATCTTTGTTAGAACAAAGAGAGGGGCAAAGAACCTTGCTATCAAACTACAAAGAGATAAACACAGCGTAGACGCTATACATGGCAATCTGCACCAGTCAAAAAGGGACAGAGTGCTCCGTGAGTTCAGGCAGTCCAAGAGCAGGATACTTGTCGCAACAGATGTTGCAGCGAGAGGACTTGATGTGCCTCACGTTAAGCACGTTATAAATTACGACCTACCACAGTCACCTGACGACTATATACACAGAATAGGTAGAACAGGACGAGCCGGAGCAGAAGGCAGTGCGCTTTGTCTTGTTACTCCTGAAGATAGTCAAAAATGGAATCGCATACGCATAATGATGAACCCCAACGAGGCTAAAAAGCCTGTTGGTTATTATTCAAATAGTAGCTCTGCAAAAAAGAGATCTTTTTTCTCTAACAAGAGAAGCTCTCATAAAGGAAACTATGCCCCTGTAGCGCGCTAATTTTCGAGTTCGACGGGGAGCTGCCCCGTTGCGCCAAATTCACCTGTTATAACTCTGGCTAGCGCATGTATCGCCTGAGACCTAAAACTGTAAGCACATATATATGCATCAGCATCCCTTACGGTGGAATACATATAAGGCGAGTCCAGCGACGCAACTATAACATGTTTCTTTGTTCTATGTTTAAGGGCGCTGGCGAGTTTTGCCTGGCTCTCATCAACTACAGCGACTATATACGCGTCAACTTTTGCGTCGTTCTTTAATATGCGCGCGAGAGAGGTCTTTCTTTGTTGCGGGGTCAACTTAATATTTATCTTTATCAGGTCGTTTCTGATACCCATGCTCTCGAGTTCGGAAGAAAGATACTCAAAAGAACCTACCACAGCAAACTTTTTATTCTTATCGACGGGGATCACATTACCGAGGTTGCGTACAAGTGTTATGGATTTTTGCGCTATAAGACGGGATATCTGCTGATGAAGGCTGTTGCCGACAACACGCCTGACCTCTTCTATGTCAGGGTCGAGCATATTATTGAACAGTTTTCTTTTTAGCTTTGCCGAGATGATCCTCTTTACTGATTCATTTATCCTATCCTCTTTTATAACGCCTTTTTTTACAGCGGATAGCAAAGAGTTATAGACCTCATTTTTAGCACTTTCCGTCCATACGATAGTTATCATATCACAGCCAGCTAAAACAGCCTCGACAGCCGCCTGCCCTATCGGGAGGTCGTTCGTTATTGCCCCCATCTCCATGTCGTCAGTTATAACCAATCCATTGAACCCCATCTCCTTTCTTAAAATATCGGTTATCAGTTTGTGTGAAAGAGTTGCCGGAAGACCGCTGGTATCCACCTTGGGAACAGAT
>Ga0247841_10003988_pt1 | contig 26196 bp, 30 predicted proteins | sample LaCruzMarch2015__2_FD_192410 | JGI IMG/M metagenome (GOLD analysis project Ga0247841, IMG submission 192410) | Freshwater microbial communities from meromictic Lake La Cruz, Castile-La Mancha, Spain - LaCruzMarch2015_18m | ecosystem: Environmental > Aquatic > Freshwater > Lake | place: Spain... | reverse complement strand
GGCCTATGGGATGTTTTACCAATTATGATAGTGTAAGCAGAATTATTTATGCGATCTTTAACCGCCTAAACTCCAAATGGCAAGAGAAACCTTTAAAAGAATTTACACAATTTATTTGACATTACCTGGCAAAGGTGACTGTCACGCTTTTTGTGACTGTCACCTTTGCCAAAAAAACAAAACCGTCCCCTAGATTTTACTGCCTTCCTACCATTCTAACCTTAACCCCGCCTCAATATACCTGCCAGCTTGCGCTATACCCTCGATATCTTGATACTCAACGTTTAGAAAATTGGTTGAATTTAAAAAAACCTTCGCGTTTTGAGTGAGATTATAATTTAACCCGAAATTCATTAACCACCAGCCGCGGCGGCAGGGCCGCTTTTTAAAATTAAATCCTAGCTCCTGTTGGCCAAAAGGCAGATTTAGGCTAAAAACTGTATTCACTAAATGCTGGGCATAGTTGGGCCCGTATTTATAAAGATACCCTTGATTGTCTATGTTTTTATCGGTATAGGTATAATTAGCATCCAAACTAAACAGACGGTTAAATTTTTTGTGCAGCGAATATTCAACCCCAAAAACATTATCAGAAGTAAAATTACGCGCCTGCCATTTCTGGGCAGAGCCGGATCTAACCCAATCAATCATCTCTTTCTCTTGTCGTGAGAATATAACCAGCCCTGAGGCAAACCCTTCTTCTTTATATTCGAAACCCAGCTGATAGTTCCAGGCATTTTCAGCAGCTAAATCCACATTGCCAATCGTCGTTGAATCGCTATAATAAAGTTCAGTAAACGATGGAACACGCATATTTTTTGAAATACCAAAGTTAAAAGCTGATTCAGTGGTAAGTTTAAATTTAGCGCTTAGCGAACCCGTATACTCTATATTGAAACCAGAAAAATCATCCAGGCGCAAAGAAGAACCCAAATCCCAACTTTGGCCAATACCTGCGCTATTATCCAGAAATATGCTTTTATGATCGCGCGTATGCTTGCCCATATTTGAGGAAATAATCCTCTCCTGGCCCCATTCCAACCCCAAACCAGCCTTACCAAATGATCCCATCTCTTTTTGAAAATAAATACTCGGAGTAAACATATCCGTATGATGATTATTAACGGAAGTCGAACGGATTTGAGTTTTGTCCAAAACAAATTTATCAAAATGCCGGCGCCAAAGAAAGTTTGGCTTAATTAATAAATCAGAGCTATTTAAAGTAAGCCCGCTGTTTAAAAGATAAGTTTTAGTCCGTTCCCAAGAGGGGTAGCCTAATCCTGGAGTATAAAAATCATACGCCCCAAATTCTTTTTCCTGATAACCAAAATTATTTTCCCATGGCCCGCCAGGCAAATCTAGCAAAGTATTTAAAGACGCGGTGAATTTCTTAAAATCCGTATCTTCACGAAAACCTCTTGATTGCGCGTCTTCTACGGAAACCCTAAAACCCAAATCTTTAACTTTATCACTTAAACTAAACAACCCATAACCGTTACGCTGATTACCCGCGCCAAACTCCCAGAGTATTTTATTCTTCTTAGGCGCGGTTAACGCGAAATTGATTGCTCCCCCGATGGCATCCGGGCCGAATAAAGAAGAACTTGCTCCGGGGATTACTTCAATTTTTTTAATATCGGCTTTAGTAAAGGGGATATCGCTGTTATGGTGTGCGGTCTGCGGGTCATTTATCCTTTGGCCGTTAAGTAAAATTAAAACCTGCTGAAAGGTTGAGCCTCTCAAGGAAAAATCTGCCTGGATACCGCTTCTTAATGAACGGCTCTGTAAATCCACCGGCATAGCGCTTAAATCTTCTAAGCGAGATTGATAATTAAAAGCGCTGCTTTGGCCCGGGTCCGTGGAATAGTTATTTAATAGGTGCTGTTTTTGTTTGATGATTACCAGAGTCTCAAGATCCTTCGGGCTGCCTTGGAAGGAAAAAGATGCTTCGGTAAAAATTAGGGAAAAAACAATAAAAAAACAGTTTAGCTTTATTTTAAACATAAAAACAATTATAAAGCCTGCGGTTTAATTGTCAACTAGTAATTTATATATGGTTTACATTAAAATCAGAATCTAGGGGACGGTTCTCTTAAGAGAACCGTCCCCTGATTTTGACTGTCACCTTTGCCAAAAAAACAGAACCGTCCCCTGGATTCTAATCTTACCGGCAAGCGGTAACGTCCCCGCTGGAAATCTTTTGGATCAACCCGGAATCTTTACGAATAAGCAAAGCGCCATCCGCATCAATATCGGCTGCCTGTCCTTCAATATGCCTATTCTGGTAATCAACCTTAACCCGCGTACCCAAAGTAAGGTTAAAATTACGCCATTTATTAACAATCTCCCCAGGCCCCCTATCCTCCAGGAGAAAATAATTATTTTCTATCCTGCGTAAAATCTCCTGTAATAAAACCACGCGATTTATTTCCACGCCTTGCTGCTCCTTTATTGAAGTAGCTCCAGCGATTAAAGATTTTTTGTCATTATTTACATTTAAACCAATACCGATAACCACAAAATTCACCTTATCCACTTCGGCATTCATCTCCGTCAAAATACCGGCAAGCTTTTTATTATAGATCAGCACATCATTAGGCCACTTAATCTGCGCGTCCAGGCCAACCGCCTCTTTTATTGCCTCGCAAATACTTACCGCGCTCATTAAAGTTAATATCGGGCAAGCGCTGGGAAGAATCTTGGGCCTTAAAATCAAAGATAGATAAATTCCTTTATACTTGGGAGAAAACCAGCCTCTGCCTAGCCTGCCGCGGCCTTTAATTTGCGATTCCGCTAAAACGACACTGCCGCTGGCAGCTCCATCCATACCCAACTGCATGGCCAGATCCATCGTGGAAGCCAGATAATCAAAATAATGAATCTTTTTACCTATTAATTTTGTATTTAGGCCGCGGGAGACTTCCAAGGCAAAAAGCCGATCCGGACAAGATTCCAGGCGGTAACCTAAATGGGGGACAGCGGCTATCTGATACCCTGAATCCTTAAGCTCCTGAATGTGTTTCCATAATCCCTGGCGGCTAATCCCCAAATGCTTGCTAATCTGGTCTCCGGAAAGATAATCATGTTTTTTATTTAAATAATCCAGTATTTTTTCTTTCATTTTATCTTCTTAGAAGGTACGGGGTTCACCCCGTAAGAAGTCCCGCGGCGCGGGGCGCTACTTCTAACGGGGTTCATAAAGCGGAGACATCGCGCGTAATTTTTGCACAACCAGAGGCAGCTTTTCCAAAAGATAATCTATATCAGTTTCCCGAGTCCAGCGCCCCAGAGTAATCCTCAAAGAACCATGCGCCGTCTCATGATCTAAACCAATCGCCAATAAAACATGCGATGGCTCAAGAGAGCTGGAGGTACAGGCGGAGCCGGTAGAACAAGCAATCCCCAACATATCCAGGCTTAAAAGCATGGATTCGCCTTCAATGTATTTAATGGAAAAATTTACGCTGTTGGGCAGCCTTTGCCTAGGATGCCCATTAAGCCTAACCTCTGGAATTTTATTCGGAATCTCTTTAATCAATCTATCGCGCAGGGCGCTCTGAAATTTAATTTCACTTGCCATTTTATTTTGACAAAGCTCAATGGCGCAAGCTAACCCCACTATCCCGGAAATATTATGCGTGGAGGCGCGCCTGCCTCTTTCCTGATCTCCGCCGCGCATAAATGTCTCCAAGCGGGTACCTTTTCTAATATACAAAGCCCCTGCTCCTTTTGGGCCATAAAACTTATGGGCGGAAAGCGATAAAAGATCCACATTCAGTTCATCAACATTTATCGGAATATGCCCCACGGTCTGAACGGCATCAGTATGAAAATAAATTCCCTTATCTCTAGCCAGCTTGCCTAATTGGGCAATCGGCTGGAGTGTGCCGATTTCATTATTCGCGTGCATAACGCTAATTAGAATAGTTTTATCAGTAATCGCTTTCTTTAAATCATCGCAAGAAACTAGGCCGTCTTTATCTACCCCTAGATAAGTAACCTTGAATCCTTTCTTTTCCAGGAATTTTGCCGGCTCACTAATGGCATGATGCTCAATCGCACAAGTAATAATATGATTGCCCTTCTTCTCTAAGGCGTAGGCAACACCTAAAAGCGCGGTATTGTCTGACTCTGTGCCGCCGGAAGTAAAAACAATTTCTTCAGGCTTAGCGCCGATAAAATCCGCCAGCGCCTGACGGCTATCCTCCAGAGCTTTCTTGGCCTCCTGGCCGTAAGCGTGCAAGCTTGAGGCGTTGCCAAACTTATTAAAGAAATATGGCTCCATCGCCGCGATAACTTCCGGGTCAGTGGGCGTAGTTGCCGCGTAATCTAAATATACTTTTTTCACCCCGCACCTTCTTTCTTACTTAATTCATTAAACCGAAAATCACGGGGACGGTTCAAAGGTGACTGTCACGCTTTTTGTGACTGTCACCTTTAGAACCGTCCCCTGTTTTATTTAATTTATCAAACCGTATGCCTTTAATAGCGGAATATCTAGAAGGTACGGGGGATCACCTCATTTAAACTTCCCAGCCGATATCCCTCTAAATCTACAGTAATGTAATTATAACCTAGGTCTTTTAATCTTGCGATTATTCGCTGGCGTTTGTGGAATAACCGGCGGATATCACTTTTATCCACTTCAATACGGCACAAATCATTGTGATGGCGCAGGCGCACCTGTTTAAAACCTTGGGCAATCAAATACGCCTCAGCCTGATCAACGCGTTTAAGCAAGCCGGCAGTAATTTTGGTTCCATAAGGTATACGCGAAGCCAAACAGGCAAGGCTGGGCTTATTCCAACTAGGCAGGCCCAGTTTTTTGCTTAATTTGCGGATATCTTCTTTACTAAAACCCGCTTGGATTAAAGGCGATTTTATTTTAAGTTCTCGCTTAGCAAGATTACCCGGCCGGTAATCCAACTTATCCGAAATATTACTGGCGTCTAAAACAAAATTTAATTTATTACGCTTGGCAATTAAAATTAATTTTGAAAAAAGCTCTTGCTTGCAGAAATAACAACGCTGAAAAGAATTATTAGAAAATTTTTTGTTCTTTAACTCCGCGGTTTTAATTACCTTAATTCTTGCGCCTATAGCTTTAGCCAATATTTTTGCCTTGGCCAGCTCAACTTGAGGATAAGTAGCCGAAACAGCGGTAACCGCCAGAATTTTATCCGGCGGCAGAGTGAGCGCGCAAATTTTAAGCAAAAACGCGCTGTCCTGGCCTCCGGAAAACGCGACTACCGCTGATTTATACGAAAGAATTATACGCTTAAGACAGTTAAGCTTATCCTGAAGAACCATACTAAAGTTTCTTCTATAAAGCTACAACTTCTTTTATTTCCGGGACTTCCTGCCTAAGAATTTTCTCAATCCCATTCTTTAAGGTCATTGAGCTCATCGGGCAGCATCCACAGCTTCCTTTTAGTTTTAATTTGACTACCCCGTCAGAAGTAACCTCAATTAATTCCACATTCCCGCCATCAGCCATTAACATCGGCCTGACTTTGTCGAGTGCTTTTTCAATTCTCTCTCTCATTTTTTATTTTCCTCCACCTTTCTAAGCTGGTTAGATTTGTCAGGTTATTGTACCACCGTAAAAAATGCCTGCAACTTAATTATTTTTTAATAGATAGTGCGCAGCACTTAAAACGGCTTTTGAGCCTTCCCCAGCAGCAATAATAATCTGTTTCTCAGGGACGTCGGTAACATCTCCCGCAGCAAAAATTCCCGGAAGATTAGTCTCATTACGTAAATTAATCTTTATCTCGTTTTTTTGGTTCTTTTCTACGCCTCTAACAAATACAGAATTAGGAATAAGCCCAATCTCTACAAACACCCCTTGCACCGCTAATTCCTTTTCCTGAAGGCCATGCTTTATTTTTATACCCTTAACAAACTTATCGCCCAACACAGCGCTAACCGAAGAATTATTTAAAATCGTCACATTAGCAGTTTCCTCGACCTTCCGGCGCATAATCACATCCCCGGATAAACTCAAAGCATTATTAACCATATAGATATGCTTGGCGATTTTAATCAACTGCAAGGCGGCATCTAACGCAGAATTTCCTCCGCCGATCACCGCAACATCTTTTCCGGCAAACAACGGACCATCGCAAATAGCACAATAAGTCAGGCCACGGTTCTTAAATTCCCTCTCTCCGACAACGCCCAATTCCTTAGACTTCTTTCCGCTGGCAATGATTACGCTTCTGGCTTGATAATCCGCTTTATTCGTTTTTAACCGGATAACCTGGACGTCCTTGGTTAGCTCCAAAACCTCTTCGTTTTCCTTGAGCATGGTACCATATCCACGCATATGCTCCTCAAACTTCTGCACCAACTCCTGTCCAGTGATAAATTGGTAACCAGTATAGTTTTCAATATCCCCGCTCCAGGCAGCTTGACCGCCAACATCCAGGCTAATTACTAAAAAATCTAACTGCTTCCTAGCCGCATAAACACTGGCAGTGATTCCCGCTGGCCCGGCTCCGATAATGATTAAATCATAAATATGCACAGTATTATAATTATATTCCTAAAGCTAATTTAATTTTATCTTTATCAAATCCGATGATAATTGTGCCGTCAATATCTAATACCGGAACCCCCATCTGACCGGTCTTTGCCATCATTTCATCCACCGCCAGATGATCACCAGAAACATCCAGATTCTGAAACTCGATATTATTTTCTTTTAAAAATTGTTTAACGCGTATACACCAGGAACAAGTTGGTGTACTATAAACTTTTACGCTCTTGGCCATATGCTTACCTCCTTCTTTTCTGGCTGCCCTGTCTACCGACAGGTATCAGACAGGCTTCCTTAAATGATCCGGAGCAAGATTAACAACCTCCTCTATTTCTAAAACAATAAGATGTTTAGGCTGCGGCAGGCTAGCCTCCGGATGATGCCTCTGGCCTTGAGCTTGGGCTAAATTCCTCAACAGCCTTTTTGCCAGGCGCGAAGTAATATTGTCCTCCCAGGTTTTAATAATCTCCTGGCTGATAGAATCATCCTGCATTTTGGCGGCTTTACCCTTAAGACAATAGCCGATAAACTTATGCTCATCCACCGCGCTAATACTGATATGCGGATTACGTTCTATATTTTCGTTAGTTACTCCATGATAAACATCTACCAAGTAAATTTCTCCAGCCGCATCAATCTTAACAATGGCTTTGCACGAACTATGCGGAAACCCATTTTTATCAATAGAAGAAACTACCACAAAATCCTGGGTACGCAAAAAATCAATGATTGCCGCAGAAATCAGTTTCATTTCAGGTTTTGCGCGAATTTAGACCCAAATGCAAAGCAACTGGCTAACTCCGCAACATCCGGAATATATTTAAAAGATACCTCGGGCATAATTTGATCGGCTCCACTATCTTTAAGCATCTCCTGCATTCCCTTAGCCGCCCCGCCGGCCCAGCCGTATGATCCAAAAAAACCAATTTTTCTGCCTTTGGGCCTTAAGCCTTTAACAATCTCCAGAAATGCGGCGATATTCGGCAGCATGTCATTATCATGGGTAGATGAACCAAAAAGAAACCCTTTGGCGGATAACATCTGGGTAATTATTTCAGTACGGTCACTCTTTGCTACATCATAAAGCTTAACCTCTGTCCCTGTAGAAGCAATGCCTTCGACGATTTTTCTAGCCATCTTTTCGGTTGCGCCCCACATCGTTTCATAAACCACGACGGCCTTATCCTTAGTTTCTCCTTTAGCCCAGGAAATATAAGCATTGATTATTTTGGCCGGATCCTTACGCCAAATAACCCCATGACTGGGCGCGATAATTTTAATCGGTAGATTCAACTTCTGAATTTCCTGAATTTTTTTAAGAATAACTGCTCCCAGCGGCCAAAGAATATTGGCATAATATTTCTCTGCCTCTTCCATTAGGTTGCATTGATCGACCTGATCATCAAATCTTTCACTAGCTGCCAAATGCTGGCCAAAAGCATCATTCGGCATAAGCAAAGCGTCTTGCGGGCAATACGTAAACATACTATCTGGCCAATGAATCATCGGTGCCTCTAGAAAACTAAGCGTGCGGCTGCCTAACTTTAGCTCATCTTTAGTTTTAACAACCTGAAAATCCCAATTCTGATAATAATGCCGATAAAGACCTTCTTTACATTTAGCCGTGCCCAAAATTTTAGCGTTCGGACAAAGCGGCATCAAGCTAGGCAAAGCCCCGGAGTGATCCGTCTCAACATGATTAGCAATAATATAATCTATTTTTTCCAGAGGAATAATTTCTTTAATATTCGAGATGAGCTCCTGGGCAAATGGGCCATAAACAGTATCAATAAGCGCTACCTTCTGATCAATAATCAAATAGGCATTATAAGAAGAACCTCTTTGCGTAGTATAGGTATGCCCATGGAAATTACGTACATTCCAATCCACCGCGCCTACTGAATATATGTTTGGTAATATTTTTATAGCGGCCATCAATCCCTCTTTCTTTTTTTCTAATAACCTTGAAAATTCTCCGTAATGATCATCTCTAGCGATATCCCTAACTTTTCGGCCAATAACAAACGCATCGCCTCCACCATCTGCGGCGGGCCACAAAGATAGAATTTTCGCTCTTGGTAATCCGGAATTTCATTCTTAATTACCTCAACATCGATTCGGCCAACACGACAGACAAATCCGGCTGGAGTTTCACACAACACATGCGTTACCCTTAAAGCCGAATAACTTTTCTGTAAAGCATCGAAATCATCCTTAAAAACTATATCTTTTACCGAACGATTCGCATAAATCAATACTATATCGCTACCGAGATTTTTATCCACCACATATTTACAGATACTCCGGATCGGAGTAATCCCAATACCGCCAGATAAAAAAGCGATCTTAGGAAAAGATTCATCCAAAACAAATTTCCCGAATGGATACTGGATAACCACCTGGTCTGCGACTTTTAAATTATCTAGAGTTTTAGAAAATTCACTTTCAGTTATTTTCTTGGTAAACTCTAAATAATCTTTTTCAGTGGGAGAGCTGGAAATAGAGAAATATCTTTTTAAATACGGATCATCTTTGAGTTTAACCAAGAGAAATTGGCCGGCTTTAAAATCCAAAATACCGCCAATCTCCAAGCGGAAACTTTTAACATTATAGTTACGCCGAATAACTTCCTTAATCTTAACCTTAATTTCTTCAGGCATTCTTACCCGCTGCAATACTTATCAATTAAACTACCTTTTCAAACTGATCCTTACCCACGCCGCATTCAGGGCAGACCCAGGTATCCGGCAGGTCTTCAAAGCTAGTCCCGGGAGCAATCCCATTATCCGGATCTCCGGCGCTAGGGTAATAAATGTAACCGCAAACTAAACATTTATATTTACTCATTTATCCTTCCTCTCTTTATCCCACGTTATACTTATTTTTCATATAAAATCCCGAGAATCCCGGAGACGGTTCTCTTAAGAGAACCGTCTCCGTGTTTTCTAGTTAAAGTGACTGTCACGGCTCTTGTGACTGTCACTTTAACTCTTTTCAAAAAACATTTCACTTTTTTAATATTTCTTTTAAATCTTCATCCGGCGTACTAATTAACTTCAAGCCAAATTTCTCCTGTAGAACGGCAAAGACATTTTTGCTGATAAATGCGGGCGGAGTCGGCCCAATGTATATACCTTTAATATCAAGATACAATAAAGACAACAGAATGGCAACTGCTTTTTGCTCAAACCAAGAGAGCACTAAGGTCAGAGGTAAATCATTTACCCCGCATCCAAACGCTTTAGCTAAAGCCACCGCTATCTGCACCGCGGAATAGGCATTATTACATTGGCCCAGATCAATTAACCTGGGAACCCCGCCAATTTCACCAAAATCCCGCTTATTGAAACGGTATTTGCCGCAGGCTAAAGTCAAGATAACGCAATCCTGGGGAACTTTTTCGGCAAATTCAGTGTAATAATTACGCCCGGGTTTGGCGCCATCGCAGCCGCCGATTAAAAAGAAATGTTTAATCTTGCCGGCCTTAACCAAACTAACAATCTTATCCGCCAAGCCTAAAACACAAGTATGATGAAACCCTGTCCAGATTTTTTTTCCGGGAGCTTCGGGTAAAGGTGGTAAAGACTTAGCTTTCTCAATCAAAACTTTAAAATCCCGGTTTTTTAAATGTGCTGCTCCGGGTACTCCGGTAACACCAACGGTAAAGAGCCTGTCCAGGTAAGTGTTTTCCGGAGGAATTAACACGCAGTTAGTTGTCGCCAGCAACGCGCCGCTAAAAGCGTTAAATTCTTTTTTCTGCTCCTGCCAAGCTAAGCCATAGTTGCCCGCTAAATGCTTAAACTTCTTTAATTCCGGATAACCATGCGCGGGAAGCATCTCACTATGCGTGTAAATATTTATTCCCGTGCCTTCTGTTTGTTTAAGTAATTCATAAAGATCCAATAGGTCATGGCCGGTAATCAGAATCCCCGGGCCGGCAATAGTTCCGGTTTCTACTTGTGTGGGAACGGGCAGGCCAAATCTTTGGGTATGTGCTTTATCCAACATCTCTAGGGCTTTATAGTTCATCTGGCCGCATTTTAAAACTAATTCCAGGTATTGATTCAGGTCAAAACTCACATTGGTAACTGTCTTAAAAAGCGCCTCATGCATAAAAGCATCCACCTCGGAATCAAACGCCCCTAATTCCCGGGCATGATAAGCATAAGCGGCAATACCTTTTAATCCATATAAAAGCGTGTCCTGCAGGCTCTGGATATCCTCATTTTTACCACATACCCCTAATTTAGTGCAACCCGTGCCCCCTGCTGTTTGTTCACATTGATAGCAAAACATTCAAGCGCCTCCTGATTATCTTGTTCCGTTTTTCTTCTCGACTAAAGAAGCAATATTAATTTGCCTAAGCTGCGTAAGCACGTTATTCTCTATCAGGCGTATTTTCTTTCTTAAAATGCATTTGCCTCTATTTGGACAAATATCTTTTCTTAAAAAACACCTATTTAAACCCACCTGGCCCTGAAAAATACGCATAATCTGAATGATAAAAATTTTTTCAGGAAGAAGCCTTAATTTAAACCCTCCCGCCTGGCCCTTATAAGATTCCAGTATTCTCTTTTTGCTTAACCGCTGCAGAATTTTACGCATAAACGGCCGCGGCACCCTCAACACTTTTACCAGCTCAGTTACCGTCACCACTTTGTCTTGTTTAGTAATATAACAAATTGCGCGCAATGCATAATCAGTGTTCCTGGTGATCAATTTCATTAATCTTATTCTCCTAAAATATTGGACAAATACAGTGGGCAGTTTTTCCCGCCCCGAATTTTTATTTCAAGGCGGGATCCCGCCCTTTAAAAAATATTAGGCGGGAACGTAATACCTCTGCCTTGATAGTGCCTGCCCAATACATTATCAAGGCTAATTTAGCAACCCTCTTTACAGTGAGCTACCGCTCTAAGCATATATTTAATCGTGATATCCATTCACAATCACCCCCTTCAAAAATAATGATACCATATTAGTATCTTTTGTCAAGAAAAATGTATAACTAAAGAACAAAACAAGGGTGACTGTCACGCCCTTTGTGACTGTCACCCTTGTTTTTTATCTCCAGATAAACCAAACAAATAAATAAGCGGCGGTTACCGCGGCCAGGGTAAAAGGAATTCCAATTTTCATAAAATCCGCGAATTTTACCGGATAGCCTTCTTTTTTAAGCAGGCCGCAGGCAACAATATTGGCGGAGGCTCCGATAGGAGTGATGTTGCCGCCAAGGCTGGCGCCAATCAACAAACCAAAAAGAAATAAAGAAGGATTAACCTGTAATTTATCCGCCATAATCATCGCTACCGGGAGCATCGCGGCTAAAAAAGGAACATTATCGATAAATGCCGAAAGAATCACCGATAGAAATACTATCGCGGTATAGCCTAAGAATATATTGCCGCCTACCAGGCTGGCCAGATAATTCGCCAACACCTGAATCCATCCGGTAAGCGAAATCCCCCCCACAATAATAAAAATACCTATCAGAAAAAATGTCGTATCCCAATCTAACTTTTTTAGCCCGGAGACGATCGAAGCTTTATTTACCATCTTTTCCCAAACTAAAGCCAGAATACCAAAAACCATGCAAAGCTGGCCGGCCAAGAAGGTAAAACCAGAATCAAAAAATGAAGAAAACGCTAATAAAACAATTAAGCTTACCAACAGAATCGTAGGCACCCAACTCTTAACTTTCTCTATCGGGATAAGCTGTGTTTTAGCCCGGTGATCTCTGAATATAAAATAAAGCACAAAAAAGGAAACCAAAGCCCCCAACTCTACGGCAAAAAATATACCGGGCTTACCCTGGTAAAAAAAGAAATCTCCAAAGTTCATCTTAGCAAAACCTCCCAACAGCATGCTTGGCGGATCCCCAATTAAAGTCGCTGTCCCCTGCAAGTTGCTGGAGACGGCAATGGCAATCATCATGCTGGTTGGATTAATCTTTAACTTCTTGGCCAGAGCCAAGGCAATCGGCGCCACAATCAATACCGTGGCCACATTTTCTACAAATGCCGAGATAAAACCGCTTAAAATACAAATAAATAAAATTGCCCAAGCCGTACTCTTGGCCTTATCCACAACTATTTCGGCAATATAAGCTGGAACCCTGCTCTGCATAAAAACATCCGCCAGGATCAAAGTACCCACAAAAATACCCATCACATTCCAGTTAACCGCCAGGAATGCTTCTCTTAGCGATATAGCGCCGGATAAAATCAATAACAAGCTGCCCCCCAAAGCCGTTAAAGTGCGCTTATGCGGCAGGCAAACAAACAACAAATAAGAAATTATAAAAATAATTATAGCTGGAATCTTTGGATTCATACTATCCTTCCCCTTAGCTTAAACTAACGAAAACTATTCCCACCACGATTAATCCTGTGCCCAGCCAGCGCCGAGCGCCCATTTTTTCTTTTAAAACAAACCTGGAAGCTAAAGCGATAAAGATATAATGCATACTATCGGCAGAAAAAGCAAAATTAAGGTCCGCCTTGGAAAGCACCACCAGCCAAACAGATAAAGAAATTAAACTAAAAGCAAACCCCAGCCAAAGCCGGGGCTTGCTGATTAGCTGAAAGACAAATTTAAATATTTTAATAATGTTAAGCGTGGGATTAAACTTTAAAGAATCGATCGTAGATTTTAAAAATAATTGATTTATGGTATCGCAAAGACTAGTTAAAGCAATCAGTAAAAGAACCATCAACAACCCTTGTTTCATTTAACCTGCCCCGCCCTTTCTTTGCTGCTTAAAGAAACAAGTACAACTCCGGCCAAAACGAAAAACACCCCCAGCCATCTCCAAGCAGTAATCTGTTCATGTAGAAAAATAACCGAAACGCCGGGAACCAAAATATAGCTAAAACTAGCAATAGGCACTGCCACGCTTAAATCTATCTTAGAAAGAACCATTGACCAAATAATAAATACAGCCGCTACGATTAATAACCCAACCCACAAGAACCCTGAAGAGAAAACTACTTTTAAAAAAACTTCCGCGCTGGTTAAATCCGTTACTTGTCCCTGGCTGGCCGAAAGAGTACTTTTCTTAAAGAAAAAATGTACTGCCGTCTCAAGTATATCACTGGCAATAAGCAAAAGCAGTATTTTAAACGTAACTTTTTTCTTAAACATAAATAAATCTAAAGAGTTGTCTTGTGTTTAGGCATATTTTAGCATAAAATAGTTAAAAATAAAGAGGACGGTTCTGTTTTTCCAGAATCAGGGGACGGTTCTCTTAATCTTAAGAGAACCGTCCCCTTGTTTTTAAGGGCTTTACAGGATATTTATGATAATTTTTTCCACCCAAGAAGATAAGCGTTCAATCACCAATATACCTGATACCAGCTTCTTTTTACCGGGAGACAAAAATCTCTGCTTCCTTATCCACGGGCTAACCGGCACCGCTAGGGAGATGGGCTCGATTGCCCAGAATTTAAACAAAAGAGGGTTTTCAGCAGCCTGCCCTTTAATGGCCAACCATAATAAATCTATTTCTTGCCTTAAGCGGACAACCTGGGAAGAACTTTATAGCTCTGTGCGTAACGAATTTACTAAATACGCCAATGATTATGAAAATATATTCGTGGCCGGGCTGTCTTTTGGCGCTCTGATCGGAATATTACTGGCGCATGAATTCCCTAATAAAGTAAAGGCCTTAAACTGTTTCTCTCCCACCCTATTCTTTGACGGCTGGGCCAACCCAAAATTAAGGTTTCTTTTACCACTGGTTTATAAAACACCTCTGCAATATTATTTTTATCTTAAAGAAGGCTACCCCTACGGAATTAAAAACCAAAGGCTGCGCTCAAGAATTGAAAGCTTTTATAAAAAATCTGATTTATTCGATTACAGTAAAATACACCTCTACGGATACCCGGTAATTCCGGTATCCTGTATGCGTCAAAACCACTTATTGGCAAAATATGTTTCCAAAATATTACCGGCTGTAACCACGCCAATACAACTGCTCCAGGCCAAAGATGACGATGTAACCAGCCCTAAAAACTCTTATTATATCTATAACCATATTAGCTCAAAAGACAAGCAGGTATTCTTATTTGAAAACTCCTACCATATTATTATCGCGGATCAGGAAAGAGATAAAGTCGCGGCAAAAACGTTAGCTTTTTTTGAGAAATACAAGGTTTAGGGCTTCTTCAACGCTCTATTTAGCGCCGCTTCAAAAAGCTCCACACCCAAATCGATTTCTTCTTCAGTAATATAAAATGACGGGGCAATGGTGAAAACATTTTTATAATAGCCGCCAACGTCTAAAATTAATCCCCGGCGCTTGCCGCCAACATCAAGTGTCCCGCTTAATCCCAAATTAGTAATCTTATCCGTGAGTTCCTTATTCGGGGTATAGCCGTCCTTCTCGCACATCTCTATTCTCAAAGCCAGCCCAATACCACCCACATCCCCCATTTGCGGATATTTTTTTTGCAGCTTTTTAAGCTGAGCGATAAAATACTGCCCTTTTCTGGGTATAGAAGTTGAAAAATCCGATTCCTCAATTAGCTTCATTACCTCCAGGCCCGCGGCGGTGCCCAAGGGATTACTAGAGAATGTCGCGTGAGTTGAACCCGGAGGGAAAACCGCTGGTGAAATTAATTTCTCTTTAGCCCAAACCCCGCTTAGCGGGTTTAATCCATTCGTCAGGGCCTTGCCAAAAACCAGAATATCCGGAGTAATATTAAAATGCTCAATCGCCCAGAATTTACCCGTCCGGAAAAAACCCATCTGTATCTCATCATCCACAAAAAGAATTCCGTAACTATCCAGGATATCCTTTAATCTTGAATAATATTCCTGGGGCGGAACAATGTAACCACCCGTGCCTTGGATGGCTTCGGCGTAAAAAGCGGCGAATTCACACTTATTATTTTTTTTGTTTACTACTGAATAATATTCGGTTTCAAAAAGCCTCTGGAATTGTTTCAAACAATACAAATCGCAAAAATCTCTTTTTTTATCATACGGGCATCTAAAACAATAAGGATACGGAACAAACATCGCCCGGTCGCCAAAATGGCCAAAACGCTCCCGGTATCTAAAACTTGAGGTAATCGCTGAAGCGGCTAATGTCCTGCCGTGATAACCTCCCATAAAAGCGAAAACCAGGCTTCGCCCGGAGTGATTACGCACTAACTTTAATGAATCTTCCAAAGCGCTTGAACCGCCGACATTAAAATGGATCCGCCCTTTTTCTTCAAAAGTGCGCTCATTCTTTTGCGCTAATTTCGCGGCCAGCTGAATCTTCTCCTCATGCAGATATTGACAGGCCAACTGCGGCAGGGTATCAATCTGATTTTTTAAGATAGTATTCAGGCGTTTATTCCGGTAACCGAAATTAACTGCCGAATACCACATCTGTAAATCCAGGTACTCTCCACCCTGACGGTCATAAAGATAGCTTCCTTCGGCGCTCTTAAATACATTCAGTTTCTCGGCATAATGCACCGTATCCCCCCAAGAGCAATATTTTGCCTCCAGATCCAAAAGCTGATCATAGGAAAAAGTTCTTTTGTTCTTGGATTCTTTAATCAATTGCTTTGGATTCACGCGAATTTCCTTTTTAAATAGGTGAAAACGTCTTTTAAATTATAAAAGGCCATATAATCCAGCTTGCTATCTTTAAGATACCTAAGTAAATGGTCCTTGGCAAATACCACCTGCGCGTGTTTAGCCGGGCAGGCGTCCGATTCCCCGTCGCCGACGTAAATAATCGTAGAATCTTTAGAAACTTTTGCCAAAAGGTTTTTTGTCTTACAATGCGCGCAAATCTGGCAATCTTTATCTTTAAATGGGTAATCCGTGATCATTTTACCCTTAGAAAAACTCAATTTATTAGCATAAACTTTGAGCTTATTTATTCCATTAATTTTTAAAACCCGGTTAAGGATATAATCATAATTATCGCTTAAAACCAGGGTTTTAACTTTCTTGGCTGATAAAAACTTATAGATTGGCTTAAAATAAGGGTCCAATTTTATCTTGGGCAAATAAGCGTCCAAAGATTTCTTATTTAAATCCATGCCCCGCAGCTGGCCTTCCAGGCAAGTCTTGGAGCCAATCCTGCCGCTCTTCCATCTTTTTTCCAATTCTACCCAGCGGTCATTCTTGGAAAAAAGTAAAAGCATGTTATCAAAAACATCACAGGTGGCAATAGTATTATCGAAATCAAAAAATACAACGCACTTTTTAGGATTAAATTGATTACTCTCTGGCAACATATAAGAAATTGTAAAAATATACCCCTATTGACTTATAGGGGCAGGATTGCGGGCTAAATCAACAACTGGCTTTATTGTAATCCTAACGGCCAAAACTGTCAATGAAAGTTTTAACAGAAATAAATAATAAAATCCCGGGGACGGTTCTCGTAAGAGAACCGTCCCCTTGTTTTTCGGGAAAAATAGAACCCTGCCGGCAGGCAGGCGTCCCCTAGATTTTAATAAAACACCCCAGGTAAAACGGCCTGGCAAAATACGCACTTATTTTGCTCCAGATGAGATTCTCGTATATTAAATCCATCCCGTTTAATCAGAAGCTTCTGGCACCCGGCACATAAAGTATCCTGGCCCCAGGCTCCAAAATTGCCAACATATACGTAACGCAACCCCTGGCTTAAGCCTAAATCGTAGGCCAATTTAAGCGTGCGTTCAGGAGTAGGCGCGTAATCTTTAAACTTATAATCCGCGTGGAAACGCGAAATGTGCCAAGGAATATCCTTATTTACCGCGGCAATAAACTTGGCCATCGCCGTCAACTCCTCGGGAGTATCATTCTCGCCGGGAATAATCAAAGTAGTAATTTCGATCCAAACTCCAGCAGCATTTAATAATTGTATCGCCTCAAGAACCGGGCTAAGCGAAGCAGAACATAACCTTTGATAAGAACCTTCCTTAAAAAATTTCAAATCGATATTAACAGCATCCAAATATGGCGCCAATAAAGAAATTGCCTTCGCGCTCAAATAGCCGTTAGTCACAAATATATTCCGCAAGGCCGCGGCTTTAGCCAACTTGGCTGTTTCTAAAACAAACTCAAAATAAATCGTGGGTTCAGTATAAGTATAAGCAATACTGCGGCAATTAAACTGCTTGGCTAGTTTTATAACTTTATCCGCGCTAAAATCAAGCACCTTAAATCTTTTATCCAACGAAGTCCTCGCGAGCGTAAGCGAGCGAGGACCTAACTGAGAAATTTCCCAGTTCTGGCAAAAACCACAGCGAAAATTACACCCCGCGCTGGCAATGGAAAAAGTGGATGTCCCGGGGAGAAAATGATACAGTGGTTTCTTCTCCACCGGGTCAATGTTGGCTGCCACAAGTTTAGCGTAATTACGCGTATAAAGGATGCCTGAAATATTCTGCCTTACTCCACAGAAACCAAATTTGCCCTCTGGGATTTTACAGTGATGCGCGCAAAGCTGACAATGCGCCTGCCGGTTTTCCAGGCGGGTATAAAGTTGGGCTTCTTTCATTTACTGAGCCTCCAATAAATAATGGGCAAACATCTTTTTTGGCAGATAAGATACCTGATGCAGATTATCTTCAACCGCAGGAAGCTGACGGTAAAATACACCTATTTTTTCTAAACCCAGAGCATCCGTATAAGCGGAAGTTATCTGGGAAGATAAAAGAATTAATTCTTGATTAATTAATCCCCTGGCCAGCGCGGTAGGGCCGGCTAAATCTTTCTGCGGGCTAAATAAATAATCCCCTGCCCGGGCTAACCGCGCAAGTTGATTATTTTCACCCTCATCCCTGCCCACTACCAACCTGGTGTTATCCCCTAAACGAAAATGCCTGCCAACTTTTAAAAGTTCCAAATTTTCTAAACTCAATTCATTGTGCGCCAGGAGCTCAACTAATCTTTTTGAAAAACCAGGATCAGTCAATAGGCATCCGCCGGCAGGAGTTGCGTAATTACTAAACCCCAGCTCCTTGGCTAAACGCATCTGTGGAGCGCGCCTGCGGCCGTTAAAATTAAGCAGTTTCTGGCGTTTAACCCAGCCCTCTTTTTCCGCTAAACTCAAAGGAAAGAACTGCGCACAGAGCGGCCGCAATAACAAATCACCCAAGCCGCTTCTATCCCTAATTAATTTTAAAGCCTGCTTATTCTGGGACATCGGACGCTGGCCAAGCACCTCTCCGGTAATAATAAACTTAGCTCCCAGGCCAGGCATTAACTCTTTGGCTTTACTAAACATAAGAATTTTACAATCAATACAAGGGTTCATGTTTGAACCAAAACCATAAAGCGGTTGGCGAATAAGCTTAAGGAACTCTTGGCCTAAATCCACCTCAATTATTTTTATACCGATATCCGGAAAACTTTTTTTTATATTTATCTTACAGAAGGGAATCTTGAAATGTAACCCGACAATCTCGCATCCTTGATCGCAAATAAGCTTGGCGGCCAATAAACTATCCAGGCCGCCGGAAATTAAAGCCAGGGCTCTTATCTTCATGGAGATCTTTAAATGTTTTAATTAACCTGGTAAGAATTTCTTCGCTAATGCCATAAATGCTATTCCCAACAAGAAGGCAAAAAAAGCGGCAGTTGAACGTTTAAGATCATTTTCTTTATGCAGCTCCGGAATGAGATCGCTAGTGGCGATATAGATAAACCCTCCGGCAGTAAGTGGCAGAATAAAATTCGAGAAATTCACACTTAGGCCTGTTAAGAAAAATCCTGCCACTGCTCCAATCATAGCCGTAAGCGCTGAAGCAAAATTAAGCAATAGTGCCTTTTTCTTAGTAAACCCGCCATAGACCAACACTGCAAAATCACTTAACTCCTGAGGAATCTCATGCAAGATAACCGCCAAAGTAGTAATTAGCCCAAGTTTTATTGAAACCATAAAACTTGCGGCAATTACCATGCCATCAATAAAGTTATGAAATCCGTCTCCAACTAAAGTTAAATAAGTAAAAGCGTGGGTTTTGCAAACACCCTCCTCATGACAATGCCGCCAGTGCAGGTATCTTTCCATAAGAAAGAAAAGAATAATCCCTAAGATAAGGTAGTAAAATACCGTGGTACTTTTATTATTTTCCAAACATTCCGGAAGGATATGCAAAAAAGCGCTGCCAATAAGCGCGCCTGCCGAAAAACCAATCAGGCAAAAAAGGATCTTATGCAGTAAATTATCCTTTATCGCTAAAGTAAAAATACCGATCAAAGAAATAAGGCTGACTAAAAATGTGCTGGCTAAAATCCAGAATAAAACCATCTGTAGGAATTTAACCTAAATTAGGTTTTCTGCCTTTATTCGCTTTCTTGGAACGCCAATTAAGCTTTCCCCTGCGTTTTCTTTTTCCCATTTTCTACCCCTTATAATAATTCTGCGGCACATTTTGCACAATATAACGCGCTGCCTCAACAATACAATCGTAAATAACTTTTCCCATGGGAGTTCCCGCATAATCGCTAAAACCGGCTCTAAAGGCTTTATCCTGAGGAAATTTTATTTTTTTTCCCGGGTGTTCCACCACCTGGCTTTGAATATCCCGGCTGTTAATCACCTCTGAAGTAGCCCGGTCAATAATTCGCAAACTTAATTGCATATTGGCTTTATTTAAAACTTCGCCTAATAAGCCGCCCATAAAACTACTGGCGCTGCTTCCACCGCCGGCTAAACCGCTTTTGCCGCCGGAATTTTCCGGTATAAACTCAACAATCCCAACGCTAATAATAAGATCCGCGTCTTGCGGGGAGACAATCGCGAAACGTTTGGTGCTATTTAAAATATTAACGAAATATTCTTTCAAAGCCAGGCTGACCTGCGCGCCGGCTCCGGAAGTTTTTAATTCAAAATCGTTAACGGTAATTTTAACTAAAGGGCCCTGGTAAGAGTTCAATAATTCCCCGGCGGAAGTTTTATCCAGCACAGAATGCGGTTTTGTTGAAAAACACCCGCTCAAAAATATAAACATCGCCGCGCAGCTTAATAATTTAAAACTTTTTTTCATGCTTAGTTCATAATATTATTGATTAATCAGGTTGTCAAGAGATAAGCATTCCCCGAAATGTGACAGTCATAAAGGACATGACAGTCACATTCCCGAAAGTGGCACAAGTTGTCACCTCCGCGAGAACGGGGATCAGGTGACAGCCACCTTGAAACCAAGGTGACTGTCACGCTTTTTGTGACTGTCACCTTGGTATTAAAACAGCTCTCGCAAGCGGCTAATCGCCGAAATAATCTTAAACGGCTTTTCTTTTTTAATCTCAAGCTTACTGCTTGAGCCGCTGGTTACAATTACGGTATTAATTCTTGCGCGCCTTCCGGCTTGAGCGTCGATAACCATATCCCCAACATATAAAGCTTGCGATTTCTTAAAACCAAACCGCTTGACTATTTTATTTAACATCTGTGGATGAGGTTTGCCATATCTAGATTGATCCGCGCAAAGCACATAGTCAAAAAGAATACCTATACCCAAATGCTTTAATAAAATATGAGAAAACTCACTTGGACGGTTACTCGCTATTGCCAATTTAATGCCTTTTTTCTTAAGGCGGCGCAGAAGGCTCCTGGCAAAGGGGTAAAGGTGTGAATGTTTAAGCAAACTATATTTATGATGGTTCCGATATAAACTTAACGCCTGTTCTAAATCTCCTTGCCTCAGGAATGGCTTAAGCAAATTTATGTCTCCCCATCCCACCAAACGCCGAATAGTAGTTAGGCTTTGTGGTTTTAACCTTAATTCGCGCATTACATAATTGAAACTGCTGCCTATCGCCGCGTAAGCATCAACCAAAGTGCCATCTAAATCAAAAATAATCAGTTTTATATTCCGCAAATGAATCTCCACGGGCTAAAGCCCGTGGCTTCTTTTCTAGATTATCCGCCACTGAAGCCCGCCACTAAAACGTCGGCGGGTTCGCCTAAGCTTTAGTGGCGAACGTCGGCGGATAATCGTTGCGCATTTCCGCCACAGTTCTTTGGCGGACCCGCCAATCTTTGTGGCGGGCATCCTACTGGCTTAAAAACCGGAGATTTTTGCGCGCCGATTAAAAAAAATCGCCTTCAGTGGTGACTTTAGGCGATTTTCGCGATGATCTGGATAAAATAGCTATTGCGCTTGGCCCTGAACAACCGGTACTGGCTCTGGTGCTGCTGCCAAAGCAGGCTCTGCCGGTGTTGGCCCCTCATTTGCCGCTATAGATAAATCAACAGGTATTTCTGATTGGGCTGTTGGCTGAACTAAATCAGGAGCAGGAGATGAAACATCCGGTTTCTCAAAACTAATATTCTTAGCAATATTCTTGTTATCTGCTTCTATAATATAATCAACACTTAAAGTATCTTTTAATTTCAACTCACTAAAATCTTTAATATTTTCAAAGGCCGTCTTTTCGTCAATAATTAAAACCAACTCCTTCTCTTGATCAGTTTCATAATCCAGGTATTTTAAAGTAACAGTTTTAGCCTGATTGTCTAAATTCGTTACCTCTCCCCATGCCCACTGCATATCCGCCTCTTTTTGCGAGATATCCTGTTGATTAGAAGCAGCCTCCGCAGGCTCTGCGGGTGCAACCACCGCCTCTTGCGCCAAGACAATTTGCGTGTTCGCCATCAGGACAATAACAAACCCGGATAAAATAATAACATTCTTTAAATTCATCTTTCGCCTCCTCATTTTTCCCCTGCCTCCGGCGCTTGGGGAAAAATGACCCCGAGCTCCCGCGAGGGGGAGAATTTTTCCCCTGCCTCCGGCGCTTGGGGAAAAATGACCCCGAGCTCCCGCGAGGGGGAGAGTTTTTCCCCTGCCTCCGGCGCTTGGGGAAAAATGACCCCGAGCTCCCGCGAGGGGGAGAATTTTACCCCTTTTCAAATTATCACAAGTTTTCTTGCTTGTCAAGCTATCTATAAGTGGAGTTTCCCCAAAATTTTCCAAGTGTCATTGCGAGGAGGGCGAAGCCCGACGAAGCAATCCATTTTTAGATTGCTTCGCTCGCTGCCGCTCGCTCGCAATGACACTTTGGGATAACTGCCTTAAAATCAATACGTTACAAAGAATCTCGGTTAAATTTTGGGGAATGTCCACATCTATAACAGCTATCTATAAAACGGTAGAAAAATAAGCGCTGCCATAGTAATCAAAATAGTTACTAAACCCACGCTCAAACCCACCCAAAACCAATCCAGAAAACTAATCTTTAAGCGCTTTTCCTTCTCTAAAATCCCGATAGCCACAATATTGGCGGTAGAACCAATCAAAGTAATATTCCCTCCCAGGCAGCCGCCAAAAAGTAAAGCCCACCACAACGGCTGTAAATTCATATTTAAATTCGTAAAACCCTGAACTACGGGAATAAAAGCCGCCACCAGAACCACATTATCCAAAACACTTGAACCTAGCGCGCTTATCCATAACATAGCGGCTGTCAAAAGATTAAGGCTGCTTCCGGTTGCCGCTAACATATGTTTGGCAATAAAAACGGTCGCTCCGGTATATTTTAAGGTCCCGGCTTGCACAAATAAAAGCAGGAAAAAAAGCAAAGTCCACCACTCAACATCCTTTTCAATATATTTTCTAGCCTTTTGATGTTTCCAAATCATTACCAGGCCGCTAGCCACCAGCGGAACAACCAATAAAACAGTATTTGGCGGCAATCCCCAGGCTATTTCCATACGGTGATGCAAAGAAATAAAAATAAGCATCCAGCCGAATATTCCCAAACTTATTTTAAGGTTTTTTTCCGGCGGTATGGAAATTAACCGGATCAACATTTCATTAGCCCCCAGCCTTTTCATCTGCTCATCAAGGCATTTTATGGATTTTCTATACCAAAACAAAAGAATAAAAATAGCCGCAACTAAACAAACCAAAGCTAAGGGAAAGGCTTTAGCGATAAAGTCTTCAAAGGTCAAGCCGGATTTTGAAGCAATAAGTATACCAATGGGATTTCCCAAAACTGTAGCCGCGGATCCAATATTAGTAGCCAAAACAGAAATGATCACAAAAGGCGTGGGATTAACCTCAAAATAATCGCAAATTTCTAAGACCGCCACCACCATAAAAATAATCGAAGTTACTTCGTCAACCGTGCAGGCAAGCAAAGCAGAAAAAAACGCGATAAACAAAACGAATTTCTTACCGGTTAATTTAGGTATCCGTAAAATCAGGCTGACAATCCAGGCGAAAACTCCGGAATCTTTTAATAACCCGATAATTACCATCATCCCCACCAAAAAAAGAATCACCTCAAGTGATGAAAATTCAATAACATGCTCCAAATCAATGGTCTTAGTCATTAATAATACGGAGGTGCCGATAAAAGCAAAGCTGAGGCGGAAATCCCAAAAGAAAAGAGTTCCTAGAATGGAGGCAGAGAATATGCCTATAGATAAAGACTGGTGCGCGTTCATCCCTAAAAAACTAGCGCCAGCCCCTAGAGAAAATGCCAGCAGGAATAAAGAAAGCAGTTTTAAAGAAAGGCTTTTCATTAATAAAGGGCTTCTTTAATTCGCGCGCGCGTTTTATTATAAACAACTGCCGCCAGAGCGACTTTTAATATATCGCCCAATACAAACGGTAAAAAGCCAAGTAAAAATGCTTTACTTAAAGAACAGGCTAGGCTTATTTTTAGCCAAAGCATGCCGCTAAATAAAATTATAAAATCCGCGGTTAACAATTTAATAAAAACAGTAAACGCGCTGGGTTTTTCTTTAATCAACAAGCCGCCCGCGAAGAAAGAGGCTAAAACAAAACCCACAATATAGCCGCCGGTAGGGCCCAGCAAATAAAGGCTCCCGCTCCCCGCGCCGGTAAATACCTGTTGGCCGGTTAGGCCTAAAAACATATAAGCGGCCTGCGCGAATACACCCAGTTTCCTGCCTAACAATGCTCCGGAAAGCAAAACAAAAAATGTCTGTAAGCTAAGCGGCACGGGAGTAAAAGGCAAAGGTACGCGCACAAAAGCCGACAAAGCGGTCAAAAGAACAAAAACTCCCACGGCTAACAACCGGCAAAGCCTCTTATCGCTGATTAACTCTCTCTTAACAGCCATTTCCATATTAGTCTCCTATAGTCCAAGGGGACGGTTCTATTTTTTTGGCAAAGGTGACTGTCACGCTTTTTGTGACTGTCACCTTTGCCAAAAAAATAGAACCGTCCCCTGGTTTTACTTTTATTCTTTAGCGATGGCTAAAGTAATTACGCCGGCTAAGATCAAAAACAAGCCGATACAACCCTTAATGATCACCAAAAGCGCTCCCCAAAACTTTAAGACTGCTAGGCCGCCTAAAACTAAAAACACCAGGCCCAAAACAACCTTAAAAAGTGTGGCTAAAGTCTTTTTAGGGTCACAACACTTTTTTTCTGTGTCCGTGCATTTTTTCTCTTCTGCTGCCATTAAACACCTCCTTTTAATGAATAAATCCGGTGACGCCTGCCTGCCGGTAGGCAGGGTTCTCTTTTTTAGAGAAAGGTGACTGTCACGCTTTTTGTGACTGTCACCTTTGCCAAAAAAATAGAACCGTCCCCTTTGTTTCTAATTAGGCTTACTTTTCCATCTGCGGTGGATCCAGCCCCACTCCGCGGGATATTTACGGATATAAGACTCAATTATATCCGTAAGTTTCTGAATATTTACCAAAATCACATCCCCGGAATCCCTGCCTTCCTCTAATTTTAACTCTGCTTGGAAAATTATCTTGTGTTGATCATTAGCCTGCCGGAGAATAAAACATGGAATAATCGCGGCTTTAGTCCTTTGCGCCAAAATTACCGGGCCAGTGGCCGTAGCTGCTTTTTGGCCAAAAAAATCCACGAATATTCCCCCGGTTCCAAAATTTTGATCAATAGGTATAAAGATTATTTCATTATTACGCAGAGCGAGTATTGAATTATTCACGCATTCATTACGCGGCTGGCTATAAATAGTCCTTACCCCAAACTTCTCCCTCTTCTTAAGAAAAATCTTTTCCATTCTGGCATCATGCATCGGTTTCATAATTCCCCCGGCTTTATAACCATCCACTGCCAATCTTCCTAAAAGCAGCGGGAAATTACCAAAATGCGCGCTCACCAGAATAACGCCTCGGCCGGCAGCTAATGCCTGATCGAGATTATCTTTACCCTGAATCTGAACCCGGCTCTTTAAAGCCTGCGGTTTATCAAAAAAGAACATCAACTCCACCGCGCTTTTAGCTATATAGATGAAACAATCTTTAGCTATTCTTTCAATTTCTTGGAAAGACTTTTCTTTGCCAAAAGCAATACCTAAACTATCTAAAGCGATCTTTCTCTGTTTTTTAGCAAAAAAATACGCTAAACCGGCAATATTTTTAGCAAAGGCGTAAAGCCAGCTTGACGGGATAACCTTAACTATCAAAGAGCATATATTTATTCCTACCCAAGCCGCAAAACGGCTAAAACTCTTACGAATTTTTTTAAAGTCCATTTTCAATTAAATTATAGCAGAAACAAAAGTAACTGTCACGTCTTTTGTGACTGTTACCTTTGCGCCAGTCCCTTTCATTTGATCTCAAACAAAGGTGACTGGTTAAGCTCAAGTTACTAGTGCAACACCTAGCTTTGGTATAATATACCAAAAGAAAGGAGTTGCGCATGGTTAAATACAAAAGATTGAATCTGGCTGAGCGCGAAGAAATCAGCCGCTAC
>Ga0247841_10003987_pt1 | contig 26200 bp, 22 predicted proteins | sample LaCruzMarch2015__2_FD_192410 | JGI IMG/M metagenome (GOLD analysis project Ga0247841, IMG submission 192410) | Freshwater microbial communities from meromictic Lake La Cruz, Castile-La Mancha, Spain - LaCruzMarch2015_18m | ecosystem: Environmental > Aquatic > Freshwater > Lake | place: Spain... | reverse complement strand
GAGACATTTCTTCTATAATATCTGATGCATCGGCAGCATTCATGTCTTCGATCAGACTGACCTGAATCTTCGGATCCGTTTCCTCAAGGGTCTCTGCCGCTGTTTCCACATCGAGAGATTGGAAAACAGCGCTTCGCTGACGCATGTCAAGGTCTTCAATAATGTCCGCCAGATCTGCCGGATGGATGCGGGAGAGCCGGTCCTGGGCAATCTTCAGGCGCAGGAGATCAGGCGAGGAAATGGGTTGGACAAACTTCCACGAGATGAACTGATTGGGCAGGTCGTAATCGAAAAGCCCGTGGAGAAAAATATCAACCACCTTCTCCAATCCGGAGCGCCGCATGAGACCTCGAAATCCTACATCCACATGAACCAGATGGAGGCTCTGACGGGCCGTAAGAAGCTGTAGATCGTTGACCCGTAGTACCTTGGCGCCGTGGGTATCCACAATCTGTTTGTCCAGCAGGGCATCTTTCAGCAGCAGCTCGTTGTCCCTCAACATTGGTGCCCTGAAATCATCGGCACATACGCTATGCGCCTTGAATGGGCGCTGCCTTTCCTCAATGATGGGAAAACGATAAAACATCGCCTTCTTCTGCCCCTCCTCGGGGGAGAGCAGGGCATCGGTCACAATGGGATAAGGCTCGGCCAGGGTCGCTACCAGATCCATAATCTTGCCCACCGACCGGCCTTCCGGCCCTATGATTGGTTGTCCCAGGATTTCGCTTAAAAACAAAAAAACCTGAGGCTCAGCATTTATAGCCACGATTCACACCTCCAGGCGGCGAGGTATATAGCACAGTCCCAAGCTCAGCGGAAAGACATTTTTTCCGTCACCCATCCCTCACCGTTTTGCTGCTTTAAGGCTCTTTAAGACTTGACAAAAAGGTGTCGATCTTTTATATATAACTTGGTTTTGAATGGTGTGACCTTTTAAATTAATCCTGAGAGATTGAAAAAGGAAAGATGTGAAAAGGGTAACGAACAAAATAGTCGTGAGCGGGCCTCCCTAAACATCGAGGGGAGGCTTTTTTGTTTTTTAAACATGTATTCAGGTTTTTTGCTGTTTTGTCGTTGTTAATCTTATGAGGACCCCATGAAAAATAAAAAGCGAGTCGTCATGGATGCGGAGGGCATCGACCGATCTTTGACCCGTGTTGCCTATGAAATCCTGGAAAAAAACAAGGGGCTGGAAGATATTGTTCTGATAGGTATCCGCACGGGCGGCATTTGTCTTGCCAACCGGCTGCAGAGAAAGATAGCCGCCATGGAGGGGATCAAAGTCCCATTAGGTATCCTGGACATAACCCTTTACCGGGATGACCTGCTGAGGACCAACAAGAAACCTCGCATCGGAAAGACGGACATCACCTTTTCCCTGGACAACAAGAAAGTTGTCCTCGTAGATGATGTCCTCTTTACAGGCAGAACCATCCGGGCCGCCATGGACGCCCTTATCGATTTCGGCCGACCGCGCCTGATTCAACTGGCCGTTCTGATTGATCGCGGACACCGGGAACTTCCCATCCGGGCGGATTTTGTCGGCAAGAATTTACCCTCTTCTCTGTGGGAGGCAGTCAGCGTCAACCTCACGGAAAAGGACGGCGTCGATGAAGTCGTGATCGAGATGGATTCTGAGGAGTAGTAATATGATATTTGAGAGAAAAGACATCCTGGGCATCAAGGAGCTTTCCAAGGATGAAATCCTCCTCATCCTTGATACGGCCGATTCCTTTATAGAAATATCGACGCGGGAAATCAAGAAGGTTCCCACTTTAAGAGGCAAAACGATCATCAATCTCTTTTATGAGGCCAGTACGCGAACAAGAACCTCTTTCGAGATAGCCGGAAAGCGCCTCAGCGCCGATACGATCAATATTTCTACATCAACGAGCAGCGTGGTCAAAGGGGAAACACTTTTAGATACAGCCAGGAACCTGGAGGCCATGAATCCTGATGTGATCGTCATCCGTCACAGCGCCGCCGGCGCCCCCCACATGTTGGCAGGAATGATTAAACAGTCCATCATCAACGCCGGTGACGGCGCCCATGAGCATCCCACCCAGGCGCTGCTGGACATGATGACGATCCGGGCAAAGAAAGGCCGCCTCGAAAACCTGAATATCGCCATTGTGGGCGATATCGCCCACAGCCGTGTCGCCCGCTCCAATATCTACGGGCTGAAGAAAATGGGAGCCCAAGTCACAGTCGCCGGACCGGCAACCATGATTCCCAGAGATATCGAACAAATGGGGGTTACTGTTTATTCATCCCTGGACGAGGCCATCAAGGAGGTAGATGTCATCATGATGCTCCGGATTCAGATTGAGCGCCAGCATCAGAACATTTTCCCCTCTCTGCGTGAATATGCCCAACGCTTCTGTCTGAGCAAAAAGAACATTTCCCTGGCGAAAAAGGATGTCCTCGTCATGCATCCGGGACCGATCAACCGGGGAGTGGAAATCTCCCCGGATATTGCCGACGGTCCCTACTCGGTCATTCTCGATCAGGTCACCAACGGGGTGGCGGTACGCATGGCCCTGTTGTACCTTCTCACAGGAGGCAAAGCATAATATGAATTGGCTTATCAAGGGCGCCCGGATTATTGACCCGTCCCAACATATCGACGACCAGATGGATATCTTGATCGAAGAGGGAAAGATCGTCAAACTCGAACGGAACCTGTCGTCGTCAAGAAAAAAGGGGCTGGACAGCATGGAGCTTGCCGGTCTTGTCGTCACCCCCGGACTTATCGATATGCACACTCACCTACGGGAACCTGGTTTCGAATACAAGGAAACAATTCAGACCGGCAGTGAAGCCGCCTGCGCCGGGGGATTCACATCCATTGCCTGTATGCCGAACACGAATCCGGTGAATGATACCCGTTCCGTTACGGAATTTATTCTCAGAAAAGCGGCGGAAACCAACCTCGTCAACATTTATCCCATTGCCGCCATTACCATGCAATCTCAGGGGAGCGCACTTGCCGAGTTCTGGGATCTCAAGGAAGCAGGGGCCATCGCACTTTCCGACGATGGGAAACCGGTCATGGACAGCGCCGTCATGCGCCGGGCGCTGGAATATGCCCATTCCCTTGGGCTTCCCATCATCTCCCACTGCGAGGACACCTGTCTCTCATCCGGCGGCGCCATGCATGAGGGATTCGCATCGACGGAGCTGGGCTTGCCGGGAATACCGGGTATTGCCGAAGACATTATGGTGGCCAGAGACTTGTTGCTTGCCGAATACACCCGGTCGTCCATCCATATCGCCCATGTCAGCACGGCCGGTTCCGTGCGCCTGATCAGAGACGCCAAGAACAGAAGGATCAAGGTCACCGCAGAAACGGCCCCTCATTACTTCACCCTGACGGACGATGACCTGAGAACCTATAATGTTGATGCCAAAGTCTACCCCCCTTTGCGGGGAAAGGACGACGTCGAGGCAATAAAGGAAGGCCTGCGGGACGGAACCATTGATGCGATTGCCAGTGACCATGCCCCCCATGCCCTTACGGACAAAGAAGTGGAATTCGAATATGCCGCAAGCGGGATGATCGGACTGGAAACATCTTTGGCCTTGGGTCTGAGACTCGTCGCTGCGGCCGTTCTGACCCTGAGCCAGTTGTTCGAGAAAATGAGCACTAATCCGGCCAGAATCCTGCGTATCCCCGGCGGAACCCTGCGGCCCGGCGCCCCTGCCGACCTGACCATTATAGATTTGCAGCGCTCATGGACGGTCTCCCGCGAAGCAATTCGTTCGCGCAGCAAAAATACACCCTTCATTGGCTGGGGCCTGACCGGAAAGGCCGTCATGACCATGAAGGGCGGTGCCGTAACCTACGACGAACTTCATAATTGCCATGAACACCCGCGCCATTCATAAAACCAGGGCCGTCGTTCTCCATACCCTAGACTATGGAGAATCGGACCGTATCGCGACCTTCTATACCCTGGAATTCGGCAAGGTAAAGGGAATTGCCAAAGGAGCCCGTCGCTCTCGCCGACGTTTTGCCAATGCCCTCGAACCCTTTTCGTGCGCCGACATTCTCTTCTCCCGAAAAGGAGATTCCTTGGCTTTCGTTGATCAATGCGATATGGTTGATCATTTTCCCACCATCCGCTCGGATCTTGAAAAAAGCATGTCCGCCTCATACCTGGTTGAACTGACCGGCGCCTTTACCGTGGAAGGCAAAAAAAACGAACTGATTTTCAAGTTGTTAATCGACTTTCTGTCCGTCATGGACAACGGGCCATTTATCCCCGGTTTATTGTCCTTCTTCGAAATTCGTCTGCTTCACCTCTCCGGCTACGAACCCGTCCTCGACCGTTGTGCCCTCTGTAACAGGCCTTTGGAAGCTGAAAGTTCATATCGCTTTAGTAATAGCCGGGGGGGGCTCAAGTGCAGCCGTTGTGACGCCTTTCATCCCCCCGCGCCGTCATTGTCCATAGGAACGCTCCGCAGCCTTATCCACGCCAAGGATATGCCCGTCAACAGGCTTTCACGACTCGTTCTTTCCCGGCAGTCCGCGCAGGAAAGCAGGCAACTGCTCGTCCATTTTATTCAGCATCTCCTGGGACGGGAGTTGAAATCCCTGCAGGTCCTCCAGCAGCTCCGGCAGATAGGCGCTATCGGCGGAAATACCTATTGACACCCATGCTTAGCCGTGTTATTCAATTATTCTTAATAACCTTGCAGAATCTTTGAACAGTAAGGAGGTTATAGTGACCTTTCAGGAGCTGATTTTTTCGTTGCAAAAATACTGGGCAGACCATGGTTGTGTTGTCCAGCAGCCATACGACCTCGAGGTAGGGGCAGGAACTTTCAATCCGGCAACATTTCTGAGATCCCTGGGTCCGGAGCCCTGGAATGTGGCCTATGTGGAACCTTCACGGCGACCCACGGACGGACGCTATGGCGAAAATCCGAACCGCCTGCAGCATTACTACCAATACCAGGTAATCATGAAACCGTCGCCGCTGAACATTCAGGAACTCTATCTTGACTCACTGAGGAGTTTCGGCATCGATCCCCTGGAACATGATATCCGGTTTGTCGAAGATGATTGGGAATCGCCGACGGTGGGGGCATGGGGATTAGGATGGGAGGTATGGCTGGACGGCATGGAGATATCCCAGTTCACCTATTTCCAGCAGGTGGGCGGCGTGGATCTCCACCCCGTATGCGCCGAGCTCACTTACGGCATTGAGCGGATTGCCATGTATATCCAGGGAATCGACAATGTCTACGACCTGCAGTGGAACGACCGGGTGACTTACGGCAATGTTCACCATCAGGGCGAAGTGGAATGGTCCATTTATAATTTCGAAAAGGCGGATGTGGAAATGCTGAGGAAACTATTCGATATGTACGAAGCCGAAGGCATCCGCACCGCGGACATGGAACTGGTCCTACCGACATATGACTGCTGCCTCAAATGCTCCCATACCTTTAACATGCTTAACGCCCGGGGGGCCATCAGTGTAGCGGAACGGACCAGTTATATCGGTAGGGTCAGGAATCTTGCCCGGCTCAGCGCCGAATTATACATGAAACAGCGTGAGAAAATGGGTTATCCCCTTATCAAATAATTCAGAAACAAGCGATCACGGGAGTATTAGCGAATGGGAAAAGAATTGCTGCTTGAAATCGGGACGGAAGAAATTCCGGCCGTCTTTCTGCCCAAGGCCATGGCCGATATGGATGAACTAATCCGCAAGGCCCTCGGCAGTGAAAGGGTCCACCACGGGCAGGTTACGACCATGGCCACGCCGAGACGTCTCTTCCTGTGCGTGGCGGATTTGTCGGAAATGCAGGGAGATCAGGTTATCGAGAAACTCGGTCCCACCAGGAAGGCCGCTTTTGACGATCAGGGCACCCCGACCAAGGCCGCAATCGGCTTTGCCAGGGGGCAGGGCCTGGAACTCTCGGAGATCGAAATCATTGCCACCGACAAGGGAGAATATCTCTGCGCCCGCAAAAAGATTGCCGGTGGTCCCACCGCCGAACTCTTGCCCGGACTTCTTTCCCGGCTGATCTTATCCATTCCCTTTAAAAAGGCCATGCGCTGGTCGGATCTGGAAATCCGTTTCGCCAGACCTATTCACTGGATCCTGGCCCTGTACGGCGGCGCCGTGGTCCCCTTTCGAATCGAGAACATTCAGAGCGGCAACACCTCCCGGGGACATCGCTTTATGAGTCCCGGTCCCTTTGCCGTGTCCGACCGCCGGGATTATCTTGAAAAGACAAAGCAGGCCTATGTGATTGTCGATCCGGAAGAAAGGAAAAAGATCATTGGCGAGGAAGCCCGGCGGGTCGCCGCAAAGGTATCGGGAAAGCCATTCATCGATGATGATCTGCTTCAGACAGTCACGTTTCTTGTGGAATATCCCACTGCGGTCTGCGGCAGTTTCGATCCGGCCTATCTGGATCTTCCCCGGGAAGTGCTGACTACGACAATGATGTCCCACCAGAAATATTTCCCTGTCGTCGATGACAACGGCAAGCTGCTCCCTCATTTCATCACGATCAACAATACGCTGGCCCGCGATCCTTCCGTAGTGACCAGAGGAAACGAAAAGGTCATCCGGGCAAGGCTATCCGACGCCCGGTTCTTTTTTGAAGAGGACCGGAAAATATCACTTGATCAGCGTTTTGAAGACCTGCGGAAAGTCGTCTATCATACCCTGCTGGGTACCTCCTACGAAAAGGTACTGCGGTTCCGAAATCTCGCCGCCCTCATCGCCGCAAAGGTCAATCCGGCCTTGAAGGCGTCTGTTGACCGTACCGCCGTTCTCGCCAAGGCGGATCTGGATACGCAGATGGTGGGAGAATTCTCGGAGCTTCAGGGAGTGATGGGTCGCGAATATGCCCTCCTGGCCGGAGAAAATCCGCTGGTCGCCAGGGCTGTTTACGAACATTATCTTCCCCTGGCAGCCGGCGGTGAGCTGCCCGCGACCGATGAAGGGGCCATCGTCAGTATTGCCGACAAACTGGACACCATCACGGGCTTCTTCAGCGTCAACCTCATCCCCTCGGGAACTGCCGATCCCTATGCCCTGCGCAGGCAAGCCCTTGGCGTCATCAACACTATCCTCGACAAGGCATATCCTCTGAAACTGGACGAACTGATCGCCTGCAGCCTCGACAACCTGCAAGACCGGATCAAGCGGCCGGCCGTGGACGTAAATAATGATGTCATGGAGTTTTTCAAGGCCCGCTTCGAGAATCAACTGATCGCCCAAGGGCATCCCTATGATGTCGTTGACGCCGTGGTCGCCGCCGGTTTTTCTGATTTAACGGAAACCGTGAAAAAGATCGTGGCCATGGAAACCTTCAGGAAACACGTTGATTTCCAGCCACTGGCCGTCGCCTTCAAGCGCGTATCCAACATTCTCAAGGATTTCCAGGGCGGGGCCGTTAAGGAAAGCCTTTTCCAGGCCGAGGAGGAGCAGGAACTTTACCGGGTCTTTCTCGGCGTCCGTGCCAAGGCCCTGACATATCTCGACGGGCGTCATTATGAATCAGCCCTTGTGGAGATGGCCAGTTTGCGCGCCCCTGTTGACGCGTTCTTTGAGGCCGTCATGATCATGGCCAAAGAGGAGGATGTAAAATATAATCGTCTCTCGCTTCTGGAAGAAATCTCGTCTCTATTCCACGGAGTTGCTGACTTTTCCAAGCTTGTGACCGATTTTTAGAGGAAACCCGACATGGCTGATCCCGCTTCCCAACAGATCAACGAACTGGAAGAACAACTTCAACGCCGCAAGAAACTCCAAGATATTACCAACCGGATCCACTCCGCCCAAAACATCAAGCAGATTCTCGTAGATCTGAAGGACGGCATCCTAAACCTCTTTGATGCCTACTCAATTACCATTTATATCGTTGACCGCATGAAAAACGAGATCTTTTCCATGTTTCTTTCCGGATCAAAACTCAACGAAATCCGGGTTCCCATCAGCAATCGCAGCATCGCCGGCTATGTGGCCAATACAGGGAATACTGCCAACATTGCCGACGCTTACGATGAAAAGGAATTAAAGGCGATTGACAAGGAGCTGACCTTCGACGCCAGTTGGGACAAGAAATCAGGTTTCCGGACCAAACAGATTCTTACCGCCCCGATATACCACAACGGCAAACTCATGGGTGTTGTCCAGATTCTTAATAAAAAACCGGGAGGAACGGGAAAGTTCTCGGAAGACGAAAAAGGCTTTCTCCAGGAAATATCCGAGGTTCTCGGGGTCGCCTTCTTCAATCAGGAGCGTTTTGCCCGGAGACGCAAGACCCGCTTCGACTACCTGATCAGCCGTGATCTTCTCAAAGAGGAAGAGCTGGACGCCGCCTGGGAAGAATCCCGGGAACAGAAGGAAACGATGGAAACCTTCCTCATGAAAAAATACAAGATCTCCAAGGACGATCTGGGGAAGTCTTTTGCCGAGTTCTATCGTTGCAAGTTTGTCCAGTTCAACGATAAAATTCCCATCCCCGGAGATCTCATCAAGAACCTCAAGAAGGACTACCTGCGCAGAGAACTCTGGGTGCCCATCGGCAGGATGGAAGACGACAACATCAATATCCTTGTAGACGACCCTAATAACATCCTCAAACGGGACATGATCGAAAATCTCATGAAAACCAAGGCAATCCGGTACGACGTGGCCCTCACTGACGATATAATCAAGTTCATTGGTTATTTTTACCAGTCCCCGGAAGATGAAACCTCTATTTCCGACATCCTGGGAAAAATGGATGCCGATGCGGATGAAGACGATGAAGATGAAGAAGGGGATATCGTCACCGAGTCGGACAGCGCCATAATGCAGCTTGTCAACAAGATCATCAATGATGCGTACGTCCGGCGTACCTCCGATATTCATATCGAACCCAACGTTGGTAAAAAGAACGTGGAAGTGAGATTCCGGGTCGATGGGGACTGCGCCCTCTATCAGACGGTTCCTTACAGCTACCGGCTAGCCCTGATATCCAGGATCAAGATCATGTCCAATCTTGATATCACCATCAAACGCCTTCCCCAGGATGGCAAAATCAAATTCAGAAGACCGGGAGGAGATGAAATCGAATTACGGGTGGCAACGATCCCCACTCAGGGCGGCGTCGAGGACGTCGTCATGCGTATCCTGGCCAAAGGAGAAACCCTGCCCCTGGAGGCAATGGGCATGTTAAAGAGGAATTACAAGGGGCTCCTCGACATCTGCGAAAAGCCCTACGGGATGATCCTCGTGGTGGGTCCCACCGGTTCCGGCAAGACTACCACCCTCCATGCCGCCCTGCACCATATCAACACCCCAGACCGTAAGATCTGGACCGCCGAAGATCCGGTAGAAATTACCCAGTACGGCCTCCGCCAAGTTCAGGTGCAACCGAAGATCGGTTTCGATTTCGCCGCTGCCATGCGGGCCTTCTTGCGGGCGGATCCGGATGTCATCATGGTCGGCGAAATGCGGGATTTCGAAACCGCCAAAACCGGCGTCGAGGCCTCCCTTACCGGCCATCTCGTCTTCAGCACCCTCCATACCAACAGCGCCCCGGAAACTATCACCAGGCTCCTGGATATGGGAATCGACCCCCTGAACTTTGCCGACGCCCTGCTGGGCATCCTTGCCCAGCGTCTGGTGCGCACCCTCTGCAAGAACTGCAAGGAACCCTATCACCCGACCCTTCAGGAATATGAAGAAATCATCCAGAGTTATGGCGAGGAAGACTTTAAGAAGCTCAACATCGCCTACACGGACAAACTAACTCTTTACCGTCCTAAAGGATGCGACATCTGCGATAAATCGGGGTATAAAGGAAGAATGGGCATCCACGAACTGCTGGTCGCCTCAGATGAGATCAAACGGATGATCCAGAAGCACGAACCGGTGGAAGTCCTACGGAAAACTTCCATGTCCGAAGGCATGACGACCCTCCTTCAGGACGGCATTCAAAAGTCACTGCAAGGTATAACCGATTTCAAACAGGTCCGCCGGGTCTGCATCAAGTAGGTTTTTGCAGGACCTGATAAACATCTGCAATTATTTGTTTTGAAAGTTTCTCCATGGCAGCGCTCATGGCCCCAGCCAGCGCGTCCGGGGTCCGATTTCGTAAAGGCTCCCGGACAGCGTAAATTTTCTGTAGAACAATCCTCCCGGCGGTCCCTTTCTCCGCCGTGTCCACACAGGCTACCCGGATCACCAGCGAGGCCAGGGATTGTTCCTTTTCGCTTATTTCCATAAATTCTTCCACGTTTCCCTCCAGAATGAACCGGGCGTTTTCAGGATCCCGGAAGGTGAAAACGGACCTGAACAGACCCGCCCTCTGGAAGTCACGGATGAGGCTGTCTGTAAGCATGTCCGCCGGCGTGACCCACCAGCGGCCGGATGGATAATCGGCAAATACGAAGGGTTCGGGACTATAGACCATGACCCGGCTGTCAAAGGCCCGGTTAGTCGTCAACCTTTCCACCCGGATGGTCTCGGGGCAGGGTACAAGGCCTGTAAAACCGGGGGCGGCATATTCCAGGTAATAATACTGGATAACAGTAGCAGGCCGCGACCCACCGAGGCAACCCGTCAGGACAATGATCAGCAGTAACAGGAAACATGGTCTGAATTTCATCTCATCTCTCCTTTCTCCCATTGATAGGGGCGGGACTGCTGAAAAAGAGGTCCGATGGATTTCTGGAGAGTCGATCCAGGAGCCGGTTGAGGTTGTCCGAATTTTCCCTGATCCCCCGCAGGGAGTCATCCATGTTGCTGGATATTTTTTGCGTCCTCCGGTCCAGATTGGTTACCAGCCGGTCCGTTTTCTGTGCCGTTTCTTTTAACTTCATCGCCTCGATCTCATTCCTGAAGGTTCTGATCAACCCACGAGTCTCCAGGAGGCCCTGCTTGGCCTCGGTTAACACACCATCCACCTTGCCCTCCGCGAGGATCGCGTCAATTTTTTTAGTCGCCCGGTCCATTGCGGCGGTTGTCGTCTCGATGTTTTGCATAGTATTATTCAAAACGGCGCTGTTGAAGAAATCATCCACCGATTTGGCCGTCTTTTTATACTGGCCGGCAATACCCCCAAAATCGATGACCCGAATCTTGTCGTAAATCTCGGCGAGCCCGGCCATGATCTGTTTGATATCCGACGCTCGGGAGGGAATAACCGGATCGTTTGTTTCGAAATCCATCTTGGGTCCCAGAACGGGTTCCTTGCCCTCCCGGCGATCCAACTCAATAAACACAAGCCCGGTAATTCCTGATGACTTGAGCCTAGCCACCGTGTCGCTGGCAATAATCCCGGGCATTTTTATCTTCATCGTTGCCTGTACCAGACGATTATCCGGGGCAACGCCGATTTTCAACACCCTGCCGACATCGACCCCCCGGTACTTGACATCGGAATCGACCTGCAGACCCTGGACAGACTCATCAAAATAGGTCAGGTAAACCTGACCCTTTTCAAAGTACTTCGCGGCGCCGATCCAGACAATAAAAACTATCCCGATGACCGTTCCCATAATGACAAAAAGACCGACTAAAAACATCGATGTCTTACGCGCCATAATGCCCATCTCCTTGATTTTCCCGATTAAAGAAATTAAAGACCCCGGGATTGTCCCGATTTTCCTTTAACATCCTCGGCGTCCCTTCCGCAATAATCCCTTGCGCCACCCTATCCAGCATAATCGCCCGGTGGCCGATCGACATGATCAAATCGAGGTCATGGGTGACAATAATCATTGTCGTTCCCAGATCGACATTTATCCTCCTGATCAAACCGTAGATTTCCGTTGAAGTCACCGGATCAAGTCCCGCCGTCGGTTCGTCAAAAAAGAGAATGGTCGGGTCCAAGACCATGGCCCGGGCCAGACCGGCCCTTTTTTTCATTCCCCCCGACAATTCCGCTGGATAATGGTTGTCATAACCGGCTAAATCAACCATGCCGAGTTTCATACGGACGATAAGATTCCGCAGATCATCAGGGATATCACGGCGTCTGCTCAGCGGGAGGGCGACATTTTCCGCCAGGGTCATGGATCCGATCAGGGCGCCGGACTGGAAGAGGACGCCAAATCCCAGCCGTATTGATTTCAGCTTTTTATCATCAACGGACATAATATCGGCGCCGTTGATCATAACCCGCCCCTGGGTCGTTCTGTAAAGACCGATCATGTACTTGAGGAGGGTCGATTTACCACAACCACTGCCTCCCAGAATAATAAAAATTTCTCCCCGCCTGATCTCGAAGCTGACCCCGGTGAGGATTACGTTGTCTCCGTAACCGGCGACGAGATTCTCAACGCTAATTATATTCTGGTCTTCCATAACGCAATCAACGAATATATTGGAGGACAATGGCAAATGCCGAATCGGCCACAATTACAAGGAATATCGCCGCGACCACTGCCGACGTCGTTGCCTCCCCCACTGCCTCGGCCCCGCCTCTTACCTGAAAACCACGCTGACAGCCGATACCGGCAATCAGCACCGCAAAAACGACGGATTTTACCAGGCTGGAGGCAACGTCAAACACCTCTATCGGTTTAAACGTCTCATGGAGATAAGTATAAAAGGTCAAATCCAGTCCGATCACGCCCACCAGCAAACCGCCGATAATCCCGAAGAGCATTGAATAAAGTGTCAAAATAGGCACAACAATAATTGCCGCCAGCACTTTGGGAATGGCGAGAAACCGCAACGGATCGAAACCCATCGTCGTTAGGGCGTCGACTTCTTCGTTGACCATCATCGTGGCAATCTCGGCGGCAAACGCCGAGCCGGAACGTCCGGAAACAATGATGGCCGTCATAATGGGGCCCAATTCTTTGACAATGGCAATACCGACCAGGGAGGCGACAAAGATATTGGCGCCAAACTGCTTAAGCTGCAAGGAAGACATAAAGGCCATGATGAGGCCAATGAGCAGGCTGATAAGGCCGACAATGGGCAGCGCCTCGGCCCCCGCCTTTTTCATGTAAAACAGCACATCCCACCACCTTACGGCCCTTGGATGGAAGATACAATAAGCGACCGCCATGAGCAACTCGCCAAGAAAGGTCAGTACATCGATCAGATCATGATAAAAATGAGATGCCGTCTCCCCTACCCGTACAGCAAAAGACCGGGAGGTAATTTCATCATGCAGGGGAGGCTTGACCAGGGCGTCCCTATCTATGAGGTCCATTATTTCCATAGCCTCCCTCGACATGTTCTCATAGGTCAGGGGAAAGTTATGACTTTTTGCGGAATCCTGAAGCCTCAATAAGGCAAGGGCGCCGGCACTGTCGAGGTAAACAAGGCCGACAAGCTCGCAGGTCACCGAGGTCGGGCGACGTTCATGAAATAACCGCTCCATCTCTTCCATAAACCGGGCGACGTTGCCGATCACCAATCTCCCGGCCAGGGAAGCCTTGACGTCCGCCTCGCCTTTGATGCTGAGCACATATTCTTCCATAGATTGTTTCCCGCCCTGCGGTTCTATGTTGCCCGGTTTGATCGTCCCCGCTCCCGTTTCTTTGCCTGCAACCGGTCGGCAACGGCCAGGACGGTATTAGCATAAACCTGACTGTGATTATAAGTCATAACTACCCGGCGCCGGTTCTTTTTTCCCATCCCGCATCCCCAACCGTTCTGGTGGAGATAATTGGCAATACTGTTTAAAGCGTCGGGTGTGGAAAAGAGATCGATGCCTCCCTTGCCATCCGCATCAACCCCATAGAGAAAGACATTGGAAGGCATAAACTGGCAAAGACCTATTGCCCCATAGATCGACCCTGGAATGGAAAGGGGATCCGTGTTGTTGATTCGCGAATATTCCAATAGAAATTTCAGCTCCTTGTAGGCCCAGTCCGATTTTTCCCGGCAGCGCATCCGGGCATATTCCTCATTATCGTTGCGGATGATCCCCGACGGGACAAAAGATCTAACCTGTTCAAGATCTGCGCTCAGGGCCATACTGGAAAGGACATGAAAGGCCTTTCTTTTCCCCGTATTGGCCCCCAGGTGGGTTTCAACCAGGAGAATGGATACTACCACCTCTTTAGGAACACAATAGGTCCGGCGAATTTGCTCCAGAGTTGTGCGGTTCCGCTCCAGATAGGCACGTGCCCGATTAATCATGTCGGAGCGAAGATACCGTTTATGAACATCCCTGCTTACGAATCGCTTTGGCGACACCGGATAATTGGATGAGCGTCGTAAAAGTTCATTCATTTTCGTTGCCATCGGTTCCGGATCAAACTGGACGTCATTACGGCTAAAAAGTGTTCGCATCGATTTTTCTTCGAATCCGTCATTAATCAGTCGCTTCATCAGGGGCGACCAGTCCGCCGCCAATGCCGGGAAGGAGAAAAAAAAGGTCAGTATCAGGGAACCGAGAATGATCCCGTACAGGACATGATCGATTAATGGCCGCCTGCCTTTGTTTTCCATGACCTCTTCGGCCTCCAATTTCCCTTATGTCCTGCCACCGATCCTGCTTTGCCACTCGTGAAGGCGATTTAAGGCTTCGAGGGGCGTAAGACGAGTCGTATCGAGTTCCTTCAGTTCATTGAAAATGATATCCCTGTCATCCGTGAAGAGGTTCAGCTGATTTGTCATCCGGCCTTTGGCGGCGGTTTTTTTCCCGCGGGCAATCCTGGGGACTCCCATATCATCCAACTCCCCTTTTTCCAGATTTTTGAGGATTTCCTGGGAACGCCGGATCACCTCATCGGGAACGCCGGCCAATCTGGCTACCTGAATGCCGTAGCTTCTGCTTGTCCCGCCTTCCATGATCTTTCTGAGAAAGATAATCCTATCTCCCCACTCCCGGACGGCAATGTTATAATTCCTGGCCCCTTCATGGGTCAGGGCCAGTTCGGTCAACTGATGATAATGGGTGGCAAATAAGGTCCTGGCGCCGACATGTGTTTCATCATGAATATACTCGGCCACCGCCCAGGCAATGCTCAGGCCGTCAAAAGTGCTGGTTCCCCGACCTACTTCGTCCAGGACAATCAAACTCCGGCGGGTTGCATGATTCAGGATATTCGCCATCTCTTGCATTTCCACCATGAAGGTGCTCTGTCCCCGGGTAAGACTGTCGGCAGCGCCGATACGGGTGAAAATACGGTCCGTAACGCCGATATGGGCCTTTTTTGCCGGGACAAAGCCACCCATCTGAGCCATAATGACCATCAGGGCAACCTGGCGGATGAAGGTCGATTTACCGGCCATATTGGGTCCGGTGATTATGAGGAGCCGGTTTTGGTTCAGATCCAGATAAGTGTCATTGGGTACGAATCCTTCCGCCAGCGGCATCCTCTCCACTACCGGATGTCGGCCGTCGGCGATTTCGATTACCTCCCCGTCATCGACGACAGGACAGCAATAACCGTATTTTTCCGCTACCTCAGCCAGAGAGGTCAATGCATCCAGATCGGCCAGACAGGATGCTGTTTCTTGAATCTGCCTGATATGCCGGGCGATTTCTTCCCGTATCCGGAGAAATAATTCATATTCCCGTTGTCTGCCGTTTTCCTCGGCATGAAGGACGGTCTGTTCAAATTCCTTCAGTTCCTGGTTGATATACCGCTCGGCATTCACCAGGGTCTGTTTGCGAATATAGTCGCCAGGAACCAACTGGATATTGGACTTGGTCACCTCGATATAATATCCGAAAATTTGATTGAATCCTACCTTGAGGGACGGGATTCCTGTTTTCCTGCGCTCCCGTTCTTCAAGGGCGGCAATGTTCTGCTTGCCATTCCGGGAAAGAGACAGAAGATGATCAAGCTCTTCGTCAAAGCCATCTTTGATTATTCCCCCTTCGCGAATTGTCAGGGGAGGGTCGTCAACAATGGCGCGGGCAATCAGCGCCGCCGTCTCCGGCAGATCATCCATCCTATTCAAGAGAGAATGGATCAGCGGTGATGTCAGGGATTGGAGGAGCGCTTTAAGCTGCGGTATAACCTGCAAAGACGTCTTCAGGGCCGCCAGATCTCTCGCATGGGCCATATCCATCGCCACCCGCCCGCTCAGACGTTCAAGATCGTAAATCTTCTCCATGACCTTGCGTAGTTCCTCTCGAAGCAGATGCTGCTCCTTGATCTCCCCAACCGAACCAAGACGCTGTTGTATTTTTGCCGGTTCCGTAAGGGGATAATGGAGCCACCAGCGTAACCTCCTTGCCCCCATAGCCGTCACTGTTTCGTCGAGAACAGAAAAAAGGGAACCTTTTTTCTTGCGCTCCTGGATGGTATGGAACAATTCTAGTGTTCCCTTGGCGATATCATCGAGGAGCAGCACATGATTCCATGTCATCTCCTCCAAATGGTTGACGTGGGCAAGACGTTCTTTTTGCGTCTCCTCTAAATAGCGGAGGATGGCCCCGGCCGGTCCGATGATGGCCGGACGGTTTTCGATGGCGACCGCGGCAAGATTTTCCTGAGGGAAATAGTTACGCAGGCGCTGGAGTGCTTCGTCCCGACCAAAGTAGTCCCGGGGAAAGGAATTGATGACGGCTATATGCTCATTCCGGGAAAGGCTCTTTAGCAGGCCCTGATCCTGAAAATCATCGGGAACGATGATTTCCCGGAAGCGCAGCCCCGTTATTTCGGCCAGGAACATGTCCCGGTCCTGAAACTCCATCACCCGGAATTCTCCCGTCGAAATGTCCATGAAGGCCAGGCCGAAGCTCCCCTTCTCAACTGTGAAGGAGGCGATGAAATGATTCTCCGTGGCATCCAGATGGTTGGGATCAGTCATCAGACCCGGCGTTATGACCCGGACGACGTCTCTCTTAACGACACCCGTGGCGTGCTTCGGATCTTCAACCTGCTCACATATGGCGACTTTGAGTCCCTTTTCTATCAGTTTGGCAATATAGGAAGGCGCGGCGTGATAGGGAAACCCGCAAAGAGGGATGCTGCCCTCTTTGTTTTTGTTTCTTGAGGTAAGAGTAATCCCGAGAATCTTCGCGGCAATGACGGCATCCTCAAAAAACATTTCATAAAAATCTCCCATTCTGAAAAACAGGATACTGTCCTGATAACGCGATTTCAGCTCCATGTACTGCTTCATCGCCGGAGTCAGATCGCTTGTCGGTGTTGCCCTTTTGTCTGGTTCAGATCCCCGGCTCTTCATTTCCCGGAATCGGCAATCAGGACGTGAAGAAGCCAGTTAACGATACTGATGACAAGGGCGCCGAGAACGGCGGGCCAAAACCCCTGAAGATCAAATCCGGGAATGAGGCCGGCGGTGATTTTCAAAAGCACCGCATTAATGACAAAGGTGAAGAGGCCCAAAGTAAGGATATTTATGGGCAGGGTGAGGAGGATGAGAACGGGCCTGAACAGGGCGTTCAGAATTCCAAGCACCGCTGCGGCAAAAAAGGCAGCTGCGAAACTGCTCACGGAAATGCCCTGGATAAAATAGGCGGCAGACAGAATGGCTATGGTCAAAATCAGCCAGCGTACGATCAGTCCTTTCATTATCGATCCCCTTCTGGGGGGGATATTTCAAATCTGTCCCCCCAACACTCACCCTGTTATCCGAAATGTTCAAACTGCTCCTTTTTGGCGCCGCAGAAGGGACATTCATCAGGCAGGATTCCATCGGATACAAAGCCGCATACTTTGCATACATAATAGGTTGTTTCCCGTTCCTCCAGAAAGTGGTTCATCGCCTCCTTATAGAGCTTGGCATGAACCTCTTCCACATCCCGGCTCTGGCTGAAATGAAGGACCGCCGCCTTGTTCCCCGCCCGTTCCGCCATTTTTATGAATTCGTCATAAGCGACGCCGGCAACCTTCTGTTCCGATTCAAAGCTTGCCGCGAGATTCTCTTCCGTCGATTTTACTTCTCTGAGCAGTTTCAGCGCCCGGGTCCCATGTATCTCTTCAGAAAAGGAAATAACACCGAACAGCTTGGCAACCTGCGGGTAGCCTTCCTTCTTGGCCTTGTCCGCGAAGACCTTCAAGCGCAACGCCGCTTTTGCTTCACCTACATACGCCTCATACAATGCCTTCTTCAGTTCATCCATCACCAACTCCTGTTAACACAAACACCGTTCTACTCGGTCACGAATTCGTCCTTCCCCGACCCGCAGATCGGACAAACCCAGTCATCGGGCAGATCCGTGAATGCCGTCCCCGGCGAAATCCCGCCGTCCGGATCACCCTGTTCGGGGTCATAGACATAACCGCAAATATTGCAAACGTATTTCCCCATTTTAGAAGTCTCCTCCTTGCGAAGCCGTCACCAATTAATGAGCCCCGGCCAAGTTTGCCTGTTCACCGGCTTCGGATAACCCGGGTCCGCCCTATCCTCTTGAATATCATAGCGTATATATTCATAGTTCTTAAAAAAATAAGCTTTGCCGTTACCCCAGTTCACTACATCGTCAATGCCGTCAGTCCAGATCATTCCCGGCCAGTTACGTGCGTCGATCGGTTTTGGATAACCGGAATCGGCTCTCCCCTTGGCGATGTCATAACGGATATATTCACCGACCTTGAAAAAAAAGATCTTGCCGTTACCCCAGTTAACCGCCGCGTCAACGCCGTCGGTCCAGCTCAGCCCCGGCCAGGTCTGCTCATTGATAGGTTTCGGATATCCCGGATCGGCCTTGTCGGCATTGATATCGTACTGGATGTATTCTTTTCCCTTAAAAAAACAAACCTTACCGTTGCCCATAAAGACCACGGCGTCAATATCCGTCCAGTTCAGCCCCGGCCACGTTTCTTTGTTGATGGTTTTTGGATATCCGGGGTCGGCCCTGTCTCCCATGAGATCTTCAGCCATGTCCGGCTTCGCGGAATAACGCACGTAACGATCGCCTTTAAAGAAATAAACCTTACCGTTACCCCAGTTCGCACCGGCCCCAATAACCTTTTCCGGAATATATTTCTCCGCCTGAGCAGCAAAGACCCCCGCAATCAGAAAAACCAACGCCGACATTACAATGAACGATCCTTTCGACTTTTTCATGCAACCTCCTTATTTCTCTTCAATTGCAAGGCTATCTCATCCCCCAGGGCATAACAGCGGGCCAGATCATTTTCCCGGGGCACATGTTGAACCTTGATGGGCTCAGCCATCACTTCTATTTTCATCTCTTTCAAAATGTCCGTAATCTGTCCCGGCGCCTCGCCGCTCCAGCCGTAAGAACCAAAAGACGCTCCCATAAGATTCACCGGCCGGAGCCCTTTCAGATAGGCCAGCACATCGGCAACCTGAGGAAGCATGTTATTGTTGAGGGTTGAGGACCCGATCACCAGAGCGCCAGCGTCGAGGACTTCGTATGCGACGTCACTGCGATGAAAAACGTCCATGGACATGCATCTGGCAATCGCGCCGCCGTTCGCGAGTCCCTCACTGATCGCCCTAGCCATACGTTCCGTGCTGTGCCACATGGTGCCATAAACAACGACGGCCTTACGGGTCGGTTTTTGAGCCGCCCAGTCGCCGTATTTCCCGATAATTCCCTCAATATCCTTGCGCCAGACAGGCCCATGATCCGGGGCGATGTATTTGAAGGTCATCCCTGAAGATCCAACCCGTCCAAGCAACCTGGTCACCAGGGGTGAATAGGGAAGCAGGATGTTGGCATAATAGGTCGCCCCCTCATATTGGAGAATGGCGGGATCGATCTCATCGTCGAAACGTTCGGCAGAAGCCAGGTGCATCCCGAAGGCGTCCTGGGAAAAGAGGATCTCTTCCTCGGGAAGATAGGAAAACATGCTGTCGGGCCAGTGGAGCATCCGGGTTTCCATGAAACGGAGGTTCATATTGCCAAGACTGAGTTGCTCCCCGTCCTTTACGGATATTATCTCCCGGTCCAGATGAAAGATGCCCTGTAGGGTCTTAGCCCCCATGGCTGAGGCGACTACCTTTTCCGGTTCGACCAGTTTGATCGTATCGGCAAGACAACCCGAATGATCCATTTCGGAATGGTTGGATACAATCACCTGAATATCCTTTGGATCCACTACCGAGGCAATGCGGCTTAAAAGCTCCTCCCTAAAGGGCGCCTTAACCGTATCCACCAAGGTTATCTTGTCCGCCAGGATCAGATAGGCGTTGTATGTGCTTCCCCTGCGGGTGGTATAACCGTGGAAGTCACGGATCGTCCAGTCGATGGCCCCGACCCAGTAGACCCTGTCCGTCAGTTTAACCGCTTTGTATACGTCTGCCATTTTCACTCCCAGTTGTTCTTTTATGAACGAACTTGTAACATTTGATGGTTTATGTGTCAATCTCGATCAGATTCCTTATTGCCTTCCTCCTGAGCCGGAGATTCTTTCTTGCGGGATGCCTCGGCAGATTCTTTCCTCCATGTGTCCACCTGATTTTCTAATTTTTTCATGGCTTCTGGATCCTGATTTTCCAGTTGCACCCCCAGGTCGGTCGTATCTTTCATTACATCCTCATATTCCGGAATGACAATACCTCTTCTGACCATGATCTGATAAATCCGCTCGGCGTGGCCGGTGACATACCGGGATGTCCCGGTGGGATTGAATTTTCTGGGATTGGGAAGCACCGCCGCCAATTTTGCCGCTTCCTGGGCATTCAAGGCGGCGGCCGATTTTCCATAGTGGGTGCGGGCAGCCATCTCGATGCCAAAAACACCGTCTCCCCATTCGGCAACATTCAGATATATTTCAATAATGCGCTTTTTAGACAGGTGATTTTCGATCCGCCAGGTAAGGATGGCTTCCTTGATCTTCCGGACGGGATTCTTAGAGGGCGAAAGATACAAGTTCTTCGCAAGTTGCTGACTGATGGTGCTCCCGCCGACCTTGAACTTGCCCTTCTGGATGTCTTTCTCTAGGGCTTTCTGCATGGCCTCGAAATCAAATCCTTCATGCTTCCAGAATTTGTCGTCCTCGGCGATAATAACTGCCTTGACGGCATAAGGCGAGATCTGGGACAGAGAAACCCACCTTTGTTGGATCTTTTTCTTTTTCCCTTCCCGCTGCCATTCCTTTTCCCGGTATTCCATGAAAGCGGTTTTCTTGGGGTTGGTTTTTCCAAGAGCAGCGACATCGGGAAACAGAAAATAATAACCAATGTTAAGAGACAGCGCCCCAACCAGAATAATGAGTGTTATGAAAATCCACTTTCCCCACATGGTTCTTTACATAAACTACATCGTTTTATTTTTCAAGAGATTAGACTTTCTCAATCAACCATTGTCAAAAATATGTCTCACCGAAAAAAAATTTTGACTTGGGGGAATTTTTCTTGTACAAGGGTGCCTCGATTCTTGTGTACAGTTTATCATCCATCACCTAAATCTGTGCACCGTTAATAAATGGGGCAGCCCCCGAATTACAATGAGGAGGTACTCATGATGGAACGGCGGATTTTCCTATGGATGGGACTGAGTGTCCTGTTCTTTACATTGCTGATTTGTACGGATGGGTTCGCAGACCAGCAATACAAGGTAAAACGAGGCGACAGCCTCGCCCGGATCGCCAAAAAATACGGGGTCTCGACCCAGAGTATCAAAGAAGCCAACGGACTGCAGGGAAACGCCCTAAAACCGGGGAACGCGCTTGTTATTCCCGCCACCGGCTCCCGGAAGCTCGCGAAAGGGACAAAATCTCAACCCAAAAAGGCCACTCAGGTCTATGTAGTTAAAAAGGGCGACACGCTTCAGGGTATCGCAAGGAAGACGGGTTTATCCATCAGCGACATCAAGACGCTGAATCGCATCCAGAAAAGCAAGCTTCGTGCCGGTCAAAAACTTGCCTTGGCAAAGTCCGCGCCGGTCAGTGAAGCGCGACAGCCCAAGCAGAGAAAAGCTGCGGCTGCAGAGGCGGACTTTAGCGAAAATGACGGGGAAGAAGATCTTATTTCCGATGAAACCCCGGTCATGGAGAAGACCGCCGAATTGGAAAGGGAAGTTCAGTATTCTGAGAATCTTGTGGGCAAGTGGAGAGACCCTGAGGAACGTAACCTCGTCGTAAAGGTTGCCAAAGGTTTTCTTGGCGCTCCCTATCGGCTGGGAGGCTCCTCTGTTCAGGGTTTGGACTGTTCCGCCTTTGTCAGAAAAATCTATGAGTTTTTCGATGTGAATCTTCCCCGAACGGCAAGAGAACAGGCCAAGGTCGGGATGAAGGTCGCCAAGGGAGAACTGACGGAAGGCGATCTCGTCTTTTTCAATACCAGAAGGGCTTTCGGTCATGTAGGCATCTACATCGGCAATAACCAGTTTGTTCATGCCTCCTCAGGAAAGCGCGACCGCCATGTACGTATCGACAGCCTCGACAAACCCTATTACAATCAGCGCTTTATCAAAGCGGTACGCTTGAAGGCTCTCGAAGCGGATAACGATATTTAAAGGATCAGGCGGATATTTTTCAGACAGAAAAGATTGCGGGCACGGCCATCCATCGCCGTGCCCTTTTCGTTATTAAGGACGGAAGAATAATTCACAGGCCATCATCATGGGAAAAACCATCACCGAGAAGATTATCAACACCCATCTGAGGTCGGGTAAATACCTGCCCGGCGAGGAGATCGGGATCCGTATCGATCAGACGCTGACTCAGGATGCAACCGGCACCATGGCCTATTTGCAGTTTGAATCGATGAACCTGCCGGAAATCAGGACCAACTTGTCAGTAAGTTACATTGATCACAATACCATTCAGATCGGCTTTGAGAACGCCGACGACCACCATTACCTGCAAAGCGTCGCGGGACGTTTCGGAATCCATCTTTCCCGAGCGGGAAACGGTATCTGTCATCAGGTTCATCTCGAACGTTTCGGAAAGCCGGGGGAAACCCTTATCGGTTCCGACAGCCATACACCTACGGCGGGAGCCCTCGGCATGCTTGCGATCGGCGCCGGCGGTCTCGATGTGGCTTTGGCCATGGCCGGAAAACCATTCTACCTCCAGAGTCCCAGGATATTTCACATCAATCTCCTGGGAAAACTCTCACCCTGGGTATCAGCCAAAGACATCATTCTGAAGATCCTCAGCATCTTCACAACCAAAGGCAATGTCGGGAAAACCTTCGAATACGGCGGTGATGGTCTCTTGTCCCTCAGCGTCCCGGAGCGGGCCACGATTGCCAATATGGGGGCGGAGTGCGGTGTAACTACTTCGGTTTTTCCCAGTGATGACATGACCAGGCGTTTTCTTAAGGCCCAAGGCCGGGTCAAGGACTGGTCCCCCCTGCAGGCAGATCTTGACGCTGTTTATGACGGAGAGATAACCATCGAGCTTGCTCACCTCGAACCTCTTGCGGCCAGACCCCACAGTCCCGATCATATCAGCTCCGTCAGAGAAATCGGCCCTATTGCGGTCCAGCAGATTTGTATCGGCAGTTGCACTAATTCTTCCTATAAAGACTTGGCCACCATAGCCGAGATCCTGCGAGGTAAGACTATTCATTCCGATGTGAGCCTGATTATCGCCCCGGGATCACGCCAGGTTCTGGAAAACATCATCCGGGACGGTTATCTCACCCACATCATTGCCTCCGGCGCCAGGATCATGGAAAATGCCTGTGGCTTCTGTATCGGCAACAGCCAGAGCCCCCCTTCCAAATCCGTCTCCCTGCGCACGTCAAATCGCAATTTCTTCGGACGTTCCGGGACCAAGGATGCGGATATCTACCTGGTCAGCCCGGAGACGGCGGCAGTGTCAGCCCTTACCGGCCGACTTACCGATCCCCGTGATCTAGGTGCCACCTTGCCGATTATTTCCTTCCCCAGGAAATATCATGTCGATGACGGAATGATTCTGCGACCTCTCGAAATGGCGGAGCGAGAAAAGGTGGAAATCGTCAGAGGTCCCAACATCGGCGCCCCTCCCAGAAACAATCCCCTGCCCGATGATATTGACGGCGAGGTAACGATCAAAGTCGGAGACAAGATCACCACCGATCACATCATCCCCGCCGGGGCCAGGATGAAGTATCGGTCCAATATTCCCAAATACTCCCAATATGTCTTTGAGCTTCTGGACCGTCATTTCTACAAGCGGGCGCTCCATATTCGCGACAGCGGCCGTCAGAATATCATTGTTGCCGGTCAGTCTTACGGTCAGGGATCCTCAAGAGAGCATGCCGCCATCTGTCCCATGTTTCTCGGAGTGAAGGTGGTTATTGCCAAGACATTTGAACGCATTCATGCTGCCAATCTCATTAACTTCGGCATCCTGCCCCTTGTCTTTCAAGACTGGGAAGATTACGAAAGGATCAACCCCGGAGATCTCCTCAAGATTCCGGGCATAAGGGATGCCCTGAAAAGGAGCGCCCCTCTGCAGGTTAGCAACGTCACCGGCGGCGGCGCCTTTCCCGTGGTTTATGAACTGACGGACCGGCAGCAAAAGCTGATTCTTGCCGGCGGCGCGCTGAATGCCCAATAACAGCGTTCCGATTAATAAAAGGACGCCGGGAAAACGGCCATTAACATAACAATCCCCTGCATAAACGAGCATTATCGAGACAGAGATAAAAAATGCGATGGAGTCTGGTCATATGAATATGAAGAAAAAGATTCTTGTTAAAACTCCCCTAGTGGAATTGGACGGCGATGAGATGACCCGGATCATGTGGCAATTCGTCAAAGACCGGCTGATTTTACCATATCTTGATATTACCCTTGAGTATTACGACCTCCATGTAAAGCATCGCGATGCAACGGACGATCAGGTAACGATAGACGCGGCGAAGGCAATCATGAAGCATGGCGTGGGGGTAAAATGCGCCACCATCACGCCCACGGAAGACCGTGTCCGGGAATACGATCTGAAGGAACAGTGGAAGAGTCCCAATGGGACCATCCGGGCCATGCTGGACGGGACAGTTTTTCGGACCCCCATTCTTGCCAGAAATATCAAACCATTCGTTTCCACATGGAAGCGGCCGATCATCATCGGCAGACACGCCTACGGAGATGTGTACAGCAATGCGGAGTTGAGAATTCCCGGGGCCGGCAAGGCGGAAATCGTCTTTACCCCGTCCGATGGGGGAGAGATCCTCAGGAACACCATTCATGTTTTCTCCGGACCTGGGATCATTCAGGGCATTCACAATACTGACGCCTCCATCGCCAGCTTTGCCAAGGCCTGTTTCACCTATGCCCTCGACCAGAATGTGGATCTCTGGTTCAGTACCAAGGATACCATTTCCAAGACCTACGACACCCATTTCAGGGCTATTTTCGACCGGGAATACGAGGCAAATTGGAAGAAGGCATTTGCGGACGCCGGAATCGAATATTTCTTTACCCTTATCGATGACGCCGTCGCCCGTATCGTCCGCTCGGAAGGCGGCCTTTTGTGGGCCCTCAAGAATTACGACGGCGATGTCATGTCGGATATGATCGCCTCCGCCAACGGCAGTTTGGCGATGATGACCTCCGTTCTCGTCTCCCCTCGCGGCTATTTCGAATACGAGGCTGCCCACGGCACGGTCCAGAAGCACTACTACAAGCATCTTCAGGGAGAGGAAACCTCGACAAATTCCATGGCCCTCATCTTCGCCTGGACAGGAGGGCTGCGTAAAAGGGGGGAACTCGACCATACGCCCGAGGTCATGGCCTTCGCCGACCGGATCGAGGAGGCGGCCATCGAAACGGTGGAATCCGGCATTATGACCGGTGATCTGCTGGCCGTCGCGGAGAGAGGCCCCACGAACAGAAAAGTGAACACCGAAGCTTTTATCGACGCCATCGGGGAAAGACTGCAAAAGAAACTGGCGTGAAAAAACAAGTCAATATCAGAGATCTGACATTTGAGGAGATCGAACTCTTCATCGCCCATTTAGGGAAGAAGAAGTATCGGGCCCGCCAGATCATGAAGTGGGTCTATCAGTTTAATGTCAGCTCCTTTGCGGAGATGACCACCCTGTCCAGGGATTTGCGGCTTCATCTCTCAGAAGTGGCCCGCCTGACCAGCCCGGCGATCGTCAAGATTAAGGCCTCGGCAGACGGCACAAAGAAGGTCCTTTTCCGGCTCGATGATGGGCTTCATATCGAAAGTGTGCTGATTCCCGGCAAGAATCACTGGACAGCCTGCCTGTCCACCCAGGCGGGTTGTGCCATGGGGTGCCGTTTCTGTTTCACCGGCGCCCTGGGCCTGAAGCGCAACCTCTTGCCTTCGGAGATCACCGGCCAGTTGACGACTCTCAAGTATCAGACTCCCGAAGGTCCGAATGTTAAAAATATAGTTCTGATGGGAATGGGCGAACCCCTG